>Ga0157363_1002218_pt1 | contig 16979 bp, 18 predicted proteins | sample AttsexASBM1_FD_111477 | JGI IMG/M metagenome (GOLD analysis project Ga0157363, IMG submission 111477) | Fungus gardens microbial communities from leaf cutter ant in Ribeirão Preto, State of São Paulo, Brazil - Atta sexdens ASBM1 | ecosystem: Host-associated > Fungi > Mycelium > Unclassified ... | reverse complement strand
TGTCAAATACGATAACGGTATATATTTTTCAATTATGCAGTTTACAAGATTATACCTGACGCAGAATGAAATTAAATTTTTTGCTCCCTTGCTGTCTTTCTTTCTTCTTCTATTTCTGTTATGTCTATTTGCTAATTATATTTAACATGAGAAGTATAAATTAAAAATATTCTGTTGAATCTATTTCTTCCTTTTTCTTCTTTGTTCGTAATAAACCATTTTATGTTGTTATCATATATATTTTTTCTAAAAATCTAATATTTTTAGCGCTTTAATTTAATAGATATTATTGTTTTGATGTTAAAAATGAGATAGTTCTTAATTTCTTCACTTTTAAGAATATAAAAAAATCTGAAGAAATTAAATGATGTATTTTAAATATATACGAGTTAAATGATGATAAATTTGATGAAACAAATCTATTATTAACAAGATAAAATTTCGATTATAATAAAATAAAATTATCGATGCTATAACAATTTAATAAAATATTGTATCAAAATGATGAAGATCATTAACTTTACTTTCTTGAAAATATTAATAAGCAATACAAAGAAAGGCAAAAGAAGATGCTATAATGTATAATTAGATAATTAGAAAATTATCACGATAATTTAGAAAATAAATGTGAACGCAGCCTAAAATCGCGCAATAAGGAATGGAGCAACCAGACAGGAACCTCGGTTGAGCGAAGCAATATCAGTCGAGAAGTGGCAAGCGTTTAGGCGAATGTAATGTCTCTCTAGTCGTTTTCATACTTAGACAGTTAGTAGTCTTCGTGTAACGTCCTATACGCGTGGCCGTATCGCTGTGTTTCGGGAGCAAATCTCATTATAGATAGACCAGTCCAACTCGGATTCTAGTCCAACCTAGTCTAACGAAACGAAACCAATAAACAGCTAGTGTGGGTGCAGTTTTAGAAAACGTTGTGCTAAGGGATGGCAGGATTGCTGTTGCCTATCGAGAGCTGTGAGTTCACATTTTTCATCTGTTCATCCACAATAAACTGGAGACCGGGTGAATTTTAAATAATTTTTAAATTATGGGGAGAGGGGAAGGGGACGTGCGAAAATGAATGTGTCACATTGTCACGTTCATCAATGGGTATATTTTTAACTCCCTGATGGATAAACATCAATTCTCGTACTCCGCACGAATACGTTGCGCTACAAATGATTTTCGGACTTTTTGCTTCATGATGTAAATTTTCCACTGAATTAAAATTTATATTTCTAGTTTAATATAATCGTTTGCATTATATGAATTGTTAGATATAGGCAATTTTTAATTCGTTTGTAAAAGTATAAATGTTTAGAAATATTTGTAATGTGTTCGACAAACAATTTTGATATGTATATCGCAATGAAAGGATTCATATTTCTTCTTTATTATTTCGTAATAAGTAGCGCATAAAGTTTCACATTAATTTCTTGATGATAGGTATTTGTCATACATGTGGTGAGAAAGTGACCGGTGCCGGACAAGCTTGTCAAGCAATGGGTAATCTCTATCATACCAATTGCTTCATATGCTGTTCCTGCGGAAGGGCTCTCCGTGGTAAAGCTTTCTACAACGTTCATGGCAGGGTTTACTGTGAAGAGGATTACTTGGTATGTGAGCTATGTTAATGTTGATGACGGAAATAACAGTTATTGAAATCGCACTTAATTCACATAACTCATATAAATTGTTGGGTTCGCAGTATTCTGGTTTCCAACAGACGGCCGAGAAGTGCGCGATTTGCGGCCACCTTATCATGGAAATGGTAAGCGATGAGAGTCAATCATTATCATCCGTTAGATTTCTATTGTAATTCAGTATAACATCACCTTTTGCTTTCCGCAGATACTGCAAGCTATGGGCAAATCATATCATCCGGGCTGCTTCAGGTGTTGCGTGTGCAACGAATGTCTCGATGGCGTTCCCTTTACGGTCGATGTTGACAATAAGATCTATTGTGTAAACGATTACCACAGAATGTTCGCACCTAAGTGTGCATCTTGTGGAAAGGGAATCACGCCGGTTGAGGTATGCGCGTTGGAAATTAACTCGCTTACGTCATTAAGGCATGGCAGGCGTTCCCGATAAAATCTCTTTTTACGATCTGTGTTCTTTTCTATTTTAGGGAACTGAAGAAACGGTCAGGGTAGTCTCGATGGACAAAGACTTTCATGTGGACTGCTACGTTTGTGAGGATTGTGGCATGCAGTTGACCGACGAGCCGGATAAACGGTGCTACCCACTTGATGGCAGACTTATGTGTCGTGCGTGTCACATCCAACGCATATCGCATATGCAACCGAGGGCACCGCAACCGGTGTCCGCTAGCTATCAGTTTATGGGCTAAGTGTACTGACAAGCATCTGCCGGAGCTTTTCAAATTGCGCACGTAACACTAATCCGATAAAGAATACTAAAATCAATTAAATAAAACGAAGGAATCAATGTTAATATATATTCCTGAATGTTATAGGATCAGGATATACATACATACATATATATCGTAATACATATTAGGGTCTAGTTTTGAAAATAGACTTTCTCGAGAAAATTGATTAACAGAAAAAAGCGACAATGTGTGATATCAATTAATATTTTAATTGAGATAAGAGCTTTCAACTCTAATCTTTAGATCATCAAAAACAGCTAAGATATTAAAACTTTTTACAAGACTGGTATGATCTATTTACTATTATATCGTTTTAATTATAAATTTTTTCGATTACTCTCAGACAATCAAAATCTATCGACAACAGATTCTAGAGAATGGCAAAAAAATTTGTAGATGCAGGATCTAGTAAAAAACATGTCAAAATTTGTTAAAAGCAGATTAATGATAAAAAATCAAGCTGACTGGTGAATATTTATACAGTACATTCTTATTTTCATTGTAAATCTTAAGATATCGTAAGTCAAATTTATCCCAGTGAGAAATGATTCATCAAATTGATATCGAGTAGACATCAATACAAATATAATATCGACGATACGATGTCAATTATACGATGTGTCGATTCGATAATCTTGTTGAGTTAACATCTTAAAAATATTATTGAATATCTTGAAGTAAAAACGAACTATATACGAAACTGACCTTTGACATATTTGTTACATAATTTGTCACAGATCGGTAGAAATAGAACTGTATAAAAGACATTCGCAACAAATACAATTATCCATGAATCTGTCTTTAAACATTTATTCATAATGTTAGTGAAAACTGATCATCGGTTCAATCACGTTTTACATTACTTATTACAGAATTCTTGCTATTATAATTGTCACTGTTAATCTATTACGGCGCGTATGTGCTAATATATTGAGGTTAGCAAGCCGTTATTTTGACATCGATAGTTAGTCATTTTAAATTATTGACATCTATTATTGATGTGATCTATTTAAGATGTAATAATGACATCATTTATTTATAACGTCTTTACAATTCATACAAATCATTCATACTTAAACGACGTCGAATAAATGGTCAATTGTAGACGTACTAGTAACATAATTATTAGTGATCAATTAATAACTTCTTACATTTATTCTGTTAATAACGTGAAAATAATGATATATATATTTTTTATGTCACTGACAGTTTATGACATTGTGCGAGTAATAAGAAATATAAGAATTTATGTCATTTTTACGATGTTTAGATATCAAAAAATTTATTATTTTTAAAATGAAATAAAAATCACAAAAATAATTGAATTTATTAGAATTTATTAGAATATTTAACCTAGCAAATTTGTTCATTTTTATAATTTTCACTTCGTCTCAGGAACCGTATAGATTCGTCATAAGAATAACTAATTAATGACGTCAAATGAATGAATCTTGCAACCGTCAATAACGAAAAAAATAATATTTTGATGTCGACGTTATGTACCTGTGGCAAATCTACGTCATTTTTATGTTTGGACATCACTTTAAACGTCACATTCGTCATAAGAATGACTAGTTAATGTTAAATAAACATCTTGCTTGCTATCTAAGTAATTATCAATACTTCTTATGAAAAGCAAATTATCGAATCAATACATGTCGATAGACTGTTAATTAATGTACGATAAAAATATTTAATCTGTCGCGTCCTGGGAACATTTGTTGTAGGAAAAAAATGTGATTTTAATTATTCCGATTTTTAAACAAAATAAATAAAACTACTTTCAATTAAGAAATTGCAATATTATATTGTCTTCTGGGATCAATTTGACATGTCAGTACACGTAGCATACGATTATGAGTACAAGTTCTTTTTAATCGAAGATAATTTAGAATCTAGATAAGTGGTACATTTAATATATGCGACTCTTATTTATTATATTTAGTAAAAATACTATTCTGCGAATGCAATGGTTTCATTAGAATGACTAGTTGCGCAGGCAACTGTGATATAGTAGCATAATAATTCTGTTTTTTAAGCAGAAACTTCATACTTTTTAACATGTATATATATAACATTTTTTAATGTTTATTGTAATATTATACAAATTTATGATGGAAATATGAATCTCAGGAACATTCCTGCAAATTTCCTCTATCGATCAAGTTTCATTGTACTTCATATAGCATTCATTGACAGTATTTATTAAGTCAGATATAGCGATTCGCTGCGAGTACTCGTAATATTGAAATTCATCGGGATATACTTCGTAGTCTTTATGACTACAAAGAATCGAGACTGGAAAAATATGTAAGCGTGCTATAACGATCAATATACGACAATATTATAGCATTGAAAGACGCACAACTCGAGCTGCCAAATAACTATTGTTATTCTTCAGGTCTAAACGTAATTGTTATATACAATTTTAAATTCGCGCGCATATTGTAGATAACTAGTATAATCTTATTTAAATTGTATATGTATAAATGATTATCCTTCAATAAAGACAAACTGTAGTAAATGCATTTTTTATTCGATATTTTGCATCGATTCATTGTATTCTTTGATATATTATACTTCGACTGCACGAGGAATGATGAACGGGATAAATAATGAAGGAATATTTAATGCAGGAAATGATTTACAATGATGCAATATATATTTATAACAGAAATATACAACAAATTCCCGAGCTAATCCAGCTCAGTCCGACCAGTAGGTCCGACATAATGCGGCAATAATATTTATGGTTTTGGAGATTCCGAGTGTTGGTCCGTTTTATATTCTGCCTTGAATTTTTTCTTGTGTTCTGCTGCACATTTATTTGACTGTACTGGCTACAACACGATTAAAGGCGATTACGAAAAGTATACATGTCGCCGTAAGATCGAGAAACAAAATCTACTAAATACTACTCTTTACGCGATAAGAGCACCTCGCCAAAAACAAAAGCAAAAGAGATCAGTACGATATACTTGAGATTAATTGTGAGCGGTAACCTACTCATAGCTTTGCCCGCAGGCTGCACCACGTGTGCATGTAAAAAGAAAACAGACAAGACAAGATATTTCAAATACAAACACAGATATAATTATATATTAAATAGTTTATTTCTTCAATTTCAAAAAATGACATTGCATTTCAGGTACATTACTCACCTCTACTGATTGAAGCTTGAATGATAATGCCTTCACGTAGCCTAATTTGCTCAAATATCGAATAGCCATTGTCGTTCCTCCTGTTATATTTTAGTATTAATATTTAAGATATAATGCGCAAATTATCTATTACACACATAAAATATTAAAATTACAAACCAACAGTAATAGTATATCTGATTGGGGTAAATATCTTATAAAGAGCATAAGTAATGGCCAAGTCACCAGCACTTGAATTACGCACTAAATCTATGTATTTCTCGCTAAAATTCATATATTCCAACAACTGGACTATATCCACACCACTAAAAATATATAATTTTTATGTTGATTAATTGCCAAACTCAAACAACAGTGATATGTTAATACCATTAATACGTACTTCCTAACAGCAGTATAGAATATAGCTACCCATCCTATAGAAGTAATCACATGCACAGGTATTAACACATGCCAGTAATCTTTAGTCATTTGTTTCATTTTTTGAAATACTGTCAGTTTTTGTTCTGTTTGAGGTTTTTGGTAATTACCATCAGAGCTTTGTTTAAGGTCCGAATAATATGCCAGGGTAATACCATTTTTGTTAATCTCTTGTTTCAATGATTTTTGATAAACAAATATATTATTTACAAGGCCTAAAGAATTATACGACGCGGCCTTATAACAATATCTTTCTGCAAGTGAAATATAAGCTTGATAATCCATATTGAATCTATTGAACTTCACCATGTTCATGTTTGAACTTACTAGGAAATGCTGACTTCCAACGTGTATTGACACGACATGTGCAACATGCTGATAATGGAAGATATTTTGTTAACAGTATTGAAGCATTACCTAATTCAACACTCAGTCTCAGTCCACGAGCGAAAAATACATCCATGTTCGAAAAACGCCGCTCCTTTTCCTAACCAAAAATTATAATAACCTTATACCCTTCGCGAAATGCATGTGTGATAAGAATTCGACAAATATGAGTATTGAAAACTTATGAGAGTTTTACAATTGTGCTCGTTTGCGATTTTGATTGTAATATTCAAATGATTACAGTCACCACAAAACTTCCATACCTTGACATATCATATCACACCACACTCTACATCGAACAATGAACTCGATTCTCGAATGATGAAACCAGACGGCAGACTAGACGTCAATATTGTCGATATCATCAGTAGTGACATCTGTGGTTCAGAAATTGCTGTAATAACCGTAACTGAAATAACTGTATAAACCTGTTGTAGTAAATAACAAATTTTGAATCAGACAAGATATTTCTTAAAGATTTTTGATCCGGATACCGAAAACGAAGTTTTGCGTGATGGTTGGTGAAATAAATTGCCTTTCTTCTCAAGAAGCAATTTTTTTAATGTTCTTAATTAGATGATGACATATTTTAATAATTGTATCTTTTTAGATAAGATATAATTTCGAAAAATATTGTTTCAACAATTTATTCTATTATTAACTGTTAATAAATTCCTAATTAATTGTTACTCTTTCTAAAAATATAATCTTTTTAAAACACATTTCCTCTGATTAAATACTTTTTATCACTTTTTATCACACTCACGATTCAATCGGTTCAATTTTTTGCAAATTTTTCCAATGAAATTTTTGTTAATCATACGAGTTAAGCATACGAGTTAATTGAAAAGAAATGTATTATTTTTTTTATTTATATTTATCTTTGTCTAACTTCGAAATTTCACACATTTTGAGCTGAACAATATGCATTCAGTTCAGAGATATAGCATGACGAAATTGCTGGGTTCCGCAGACCCTGGTGTGGCCGGGAAGATAACAAAAAATAACATTGGCAAGCTAGAGTTAAAAATCTAAAGGAAGATTACAGAAATTCTGAGGCTATTTTAGACATAAATTAAATAGCTGATTGGTATACAAATATTTGAATTTATCTGAATCCATGAAAAAGAATACAACGAAGTAAATAATAAATTGATATAACGTTGAGCGCGTAAATAATTAGATTCACAAGAAAGAAGCAAATCGGCGAACAGGTTGCATTCCAAATCCAAGAAGAAAGTGTTGTAACTTTTTAGCTAATGAGTATATATACATCTTACATATAATTTTTAAAATTTCTGCCAAATTTAAAAAGCTAAAAGAGAAGGAAGTAGAAAAAGGGATACTATGTTCTAAGAAAAATAGATATCTATAAATAAAAAAAGAAATAAAAAAATTGGTGCAACAAAATATGTATATTATCAACGAATAATATTAAAGATTATTGTTTTTTTTTTTACAGGAGTTAATGTAATTTAAAGTTCTTCTTGAAAAATATCGCAGTTAGAGTAAAAAAATAATAATTAAATTAAACAAAGATGGTAAAAATATACCATATCTCATAAACATTAGAATCTTTTTACAAACTATTTTTTTATAATACATACATAATTAGTTAAGCTAAAATAACTTCTTCCTTTCTATAATATATATAAAAAGATTTGTAAAGACTTAAATCACTGGATGTAATATATAATTATTAATATAAATAATAATTTTAGCAGTTACAAGCAGTAGAGGAAATAAATTCCACAATTCAATTCTTCGTGCACTGTTTTCGTACCATTGTGTGAATAATTCTGAAATAAAATGAAAAATTCCTATTTTTACAAGATACACTTTGCACTTTTTATTGGATGATATTTTAAGTCATTTAATAAATATTAATATAAACCAACCTCTGTCATCGCGACTTGTGATCCAGCCGATCACAGGTTGCATCTCATTTTGTCGTTTTAACCATGCATTTAAAGGCTCAAAATATTTGAGCATGGCACCAGCGTCTATTGTATTCGTCCTGCTTCTTGTCATACGTCTAACAACGTCTTGCCACGGTCTAGAAGCCCCCATTGACAGAATATCTCTGTAAATATGAAAATCGCATTCTTTATAAATTAGTAATTGCTATTTTATTAATATTTTCGCAAATTTTACATACGATAGTAATCGACCTGCTTCTCGTGATCTATAAAGATCGCAAGTGTGCAATTCGCCAGTATGACCAGAAATTTCACACAAAGATTGGAACAGTTGAAACTGTAATACAGTACTTACAAAATACCTAGAAATAAAAGATATAAAAATAATATAAGTATAGACAATATATATATATATATATATATATATATATATATAAATACGTATTTTTATATTAATACTATCTTTATCTATAGTTAACATTTATTATATTTCTACTTGGCATAAGGACTGTCTGCTGGGATGTGATATTTCGCTGCTGGATCAAAATTCCTTTCAAATCTGGGTACAGGTGAAACAATGCCTTGATATTGCAATTTTAATTCCCACCAATGCGCTGTCATATCTTCGACGCCGTCACTAAATACACGCCATCTCCACTTTTGAAAAAGTAAATATGTTTATGATTTCATTATTTCATGGTTTAATTTCCAATTTTATATTTTTATATCTTCAAAAATTATTTTATAAATGAATAAGTGATAATAAAAACATGTCTATCATATATGAAATTATGTATTAATTATTATTAATTATTTATTTAATTGTTTATTTATTACTTACCCGATCAACTATATAAGCAAACGGCATATAAGCCACTTTGCGAAGTGCCATTAACATCAGAAAATTTATGCTACTATCATAATCGTCTGTTAAATTATTGTGCAACCCAATTTTATGTAAATGTTGACGAGTAAAAATGGATAAACCAATGGCATCACTAACAGCTTCGTGAAATCCTAATTATAAAATTGTTGATAATAGAATATATAATTTTATGAAATATGTAAAATAGGTAATACCTGGAATTGCTTCGTTTCGGAAGAGCAATGGATGATCCTTGTATTGTAAATAATATTGCAAATGGGCCATTTCATAATGGGTAGATAATAAATCTTCCATTGTGACTCTAGTACACTGTTTTATCCTGTAATTATGTAATAGAATGCAATTTGAAGTACTCTGCCATTTGATATAATACAAAGAAAGAAATATTAAAATAAAATAAGAATTTAAAAATTTAATTTTTTTTGCTATGTGACAAAAATATTAAAAATAACCACCTGTAATCAATTCTATTACAAAAATCCCACGTACTAGGAGTGCACTTAATTTCTCTATCAATAGGTTTTTCTAATATGGAAAATTTCCAGAATTCCGGTGGCATCGGTTTCATTCCGAGCGAAGTAAAAAATTCTTCCGCTATTTGAAACATCCTTTTAATATTACAAAAACATTCTTTTAGAAAATTATTTATATTTTATAAATTTACATATTTATGAAATTTTTGTATAATTGGAAACATACCTTATTGGAGTAATACCTTGAATCATCATATCCAAAGTTACATCGAGCTTCCGACTTGCAGGAAATGGTTGCACTAACTCGAACAAACCTTCCCAATTTTGAGACCACATATCTCCTAAAACATGTGCCGGTAAAGGTCCGTCCTCACGTATTCTATCACCGTATCTTTCAATTAGTTTTGATCGCACATAAGTAAAAAGATTTTTATAGAGTGGAGTTACGGCTGACATTATCTCCGCCATATTTTGCTGGAAATATTCATCTTCAAATAACTCTCTCATCTGATCGCCAGCATCAGCAAAACCTTCCAAGAAATATTTTTTTATTATCAATTCTTTAAATATGCATTTTTATTGATATACTTTTAATAAATATTTTTATGCAGCAGAATAAAAATATTTAGGATCAAAGCTTTTCATACCATTCAATTTAGCTGCTCGATTTGCCAATTGAACATATCTCAAGTATTTATTTTGTAATTGTGGACCAATTACTTCATGCCAAGCATGCCAATAATGCAATAATTCGTCGTAATCTTTTGATGTTGCCATTATTTTATTTAGATCTAAAAATAATTTACTTCTGAATAAAAGTGTATTATGTACATTTATTTCTTTTATGTGCTATGTAATAAATTAAATTGATTGACTAACCGTAATCTAAACTCAAATTACATTCGCCATCAATTTGTTTGTATGAACATACTCTGGCTTTAACATAAATCTCTTTCATCTCTGCTATCAAACGATGTATCTGTGAATTGGATACAATTGTACATAAATAAAAACAGTGATAGATAGAATCATAGATCATAATCATTTAAGCATTTATTTTTTGATATTTAATAATAGTAATTGATCAAACAATTGCAATTACATGATGAGTAAAAAATTAAAAATTAATGTTATTTTCACTGAGATATTTATCTACCTCATTAAATTTATCATCAGTCAGGGAACTTCGACCTTTCGTAGCGATCATTTTAAGTTCTCTTCTTGCCAAAGGATCTGGTATTCGACTCCAAGCAAAAGTAACTGCTTTCCGCCAAGAAGCTCTTTCAAATTTTAATTTTAATGTTTGTTCGTCCACCTAATGTTAGATAAGATTAAATGTCATATATAAAAGAATTCATAAAGCAAATCATTTTTATATCGTTTATATTAATTAAAAAAGTTTTTACACCATTTTCTGATAGTTTGCATCAGTAACGTTTGTCGCAAAATTCCATTGGGCTATCATCACTCTTGTACACATTAATGAAGCTGCACTATCATATTCTCTAAGGAATATAAGAGCATCTCCTAAATTTACGTTGAGGCCCTTTAAACAGGACATAAAAAAGAAAGAATATTTCAATACTAGTTTATTATAATTATTATTAGTAGCATCAAATAATCGAACAAAGTTGTATTTTATTTAAAAAAAGAAATTAAGACAGTTAAATAAATAAAGCTAAAAAATCTACTGTATTAAATATAATACAATGATAATTTCGAATATACATATAAGTTAACTGATATATTAGGTGTAGTAAAAAGAAATCCATTATTTTTGCATGAAATTGAATGGAAAAATAATGGATTTCTTTTTACTACACCTAATATTTCAGAAAATAAGCTATAATTTCTGAAGTATGAACAACCGAAAATTTAACTTTGACAATTAAAATAATGATAGTAAATTGATTCACAGTCTTACCTCCAAATATTTTCCATAAGTCTCTCCATATAACACAATAACAAAAAAAGCAATAATATTTCGAATTCCTATTGTCATTATTCTCTGTAGTAAATTTATCGTTGCATCAGTAATTGACATGACGAATCTCTTTGCATATATTTTAAGATGTTTTTCATTCTCAACAAAAATCTTATAGTTTATAGGTTTATACAGTATAGTTATAGTTTATTACAGTATAAATATACAAATAAGCACAATAATGACTTAAAGAACAATTATATATTATATTATTTATATTTAAAATTTTTTATTGCGCCAATATTCTGATATCAATTGTTTCACATTTAAATTACTACATAACAGAAGAATAATATTTCTCGTTAATGTTTGTGTAAGTTGCATAATATAAAAGTTTACGCCGTTTCCAACACAAACTAAACCATAATTTAAATCAAACTCAGATAACGTCATGTATCAAAAATTTAAAGAAAATTGAATTATTATAAGCGACATCCTACTGTATAAACACAATGTTCCTTAAATTTATAGACTTTAGCACAACAATCAGTCAGTCGTTCGACAACTGAATTAAAGAGCCAAGGCTCGATGCTGTCGTCGCGGTAAAACTGAATCGTGGTAGAAAGAGAGATGGGCTTTTCCGGGACGGGATATTCCGTAGGCAAAAAGAGGAAGGGACAGGCACTATCGGTGCGTGAAGCGTAACTACCTAACGCATCGTAGCACACGCCAAAATCTTTCTACATCGTTTTAACTTTATAATTACGTCATTATATATGTGTCACAATAACTAATAGTAAAAAGTCTTTGTTTGATGTTAACTTGAATCTTGTATCTCTCTACAGAAAATTTATTAAAATGACATATTCAAACAAAAATTAAAACAAAAAGTACAACATAATAAAATTAATTAATAAAAATGATTTCTTATATACATATACGTATATAAATAAATATGTATGTATTTATTAAAATTAGTATAATAAATTGTTCAATAAATTTTTCAATAAAATGTATTAGAAATAATTGGATATGTATAGATCCTATGCTTGTACCATATTGCTGAATAAAAACCGTTTTTTATAATAAAAACCGAAACATACACATTTTTTAAATTTTATTTAAAACTTAAATATATAAATATATATATATATATTCGGATAGCTAAATATAACTTCAATTATTAAATATATTTATAATACACTTTTAAATCGATTAAATAATATTAAAAGATATACTGCGATTTCTTAAATGTAAGTTTGTGACAAGACTTTAACTCTCTGCTACACTACACTGCTCTCAACTATTCAGAGTATTTTCTACAACGGTATACTTAAAATACTTAAATCTATTTTTTACGGTAAAAAAATAAAGAGAGACACATTATATCTTCTTGATTTCATGTAATTGTGTCTACTATTTTATGCGATTTAGATTGTCAATACAGTATAGCGGATAAATATTTTGACTTTCCTAAAAACAGAAAAAAAACTCTGAGAACAAAGATTAGCAATACTATTTGTTATAATTTGTTAAATAACATAAAACATTATTTAAATTTATTAAATATTTCCTTAACAATTACAAAAATCTATTACTATGCATATTAAAATGCATTTTATTTCCGAGACTTGAATGTAGTCGTTGAATTTCTCGCTCTCTACTTAGTTGCTTATGGATTCTTTGTAATTCCTGTAGCTTCATACGCAATTTAATAGAATCTGTAATACTCGGAATCTGCATATACAATATTTTTTTATAATTAATAAGATAATAAATAATTACAAATATTCTTTTATTTTTTCAAGTCTTATAATCTTTTGTATAAAAAATTAAATTTTTGTTCTAAAAGAAATCTTCATAAAAATATATATATTAAAATTTAATATATCAAGTTACAAACAATAAAAACAAATGTTACCTCAAAGTTATTTATTAATTCCGTTATCGATTTAAGTTGTTTTTCCTCTTTATCTATTTCAATTTTTGTAGCAATTTGTTTTGATTGCAATTTTACAATCTCCTGTTTTTCAGAAACAATTTTGTTTTTCACTTGATTCATAATTAACATCAGACCATCCACTTTTTTCTTATGTTTGCTTAATGTAATGTTATAACGGCCTATAATAAATTCAACTTCGTGATTTAATTTATTTACTACAAAAAAATCAAAAGTCTCTTACCCGCGAATCTATCTCTTACCCGCGAATTTCTTCATTCCGAGCAAATACTGATTTTTCTCGTCGATTTTTTGTACGCAAATTTGATTTTCTATCTTCAATTGTTCGAAGTCTATGACGCGTAAAGCCTCGCCCAGTTGTTCTCTATGCCTTAGCTGCAACTTTACTTTTCTTATCTGACACTTTATGGTAATCATCTTCAATCTGATTTGTTCTGTTATTATGTTGACTACTTTCAAGGAATCTTCTATAAATCTACATAATAAATTTAGGTCTTTTATGTCTTTATATAATCTATCTATAATTATTAAGGAATTAACATATAACTGTGAGATGTTTATCATAACACCTGATAAATTTTTCAGCCGGTATTTTCCCGGTAATGCTATCTATGCCTTTCCGTACAACATTTTCTTCAAATTCTTCCCTATTCTTAAAAATTTCACAAATGCTAATCTGATTTTCTTCTATTCGTGCTTGCAAATATATCTTTTTCTTTATAGATATTTGTTCGATTTTTTTTAGTTTTTTCTGTAATTCTCGGATTTCGATGTTTACCATTTCGATACGTTGTGTATATGTAATTCTACGGTTCAGCAAGAAATGTAATTGTAATTGTAACCGATGAAACTGTAGTAGAAGTTATAATGTCTAGTGGACGGACTTTGATCCTCCACTTGGTATTCTGGCTGTTAAAAGACTTGGCGTGACGTGTCGACTTGGCGTGACGCTGGCGATGCTCGCTGAATCTTTGTCGCGAACATTCACAAGACTTCCGTTTGCGCTCATAACGGGTGATGTGCGATTGTTTTGAGGTGCGAGTTTTTGTACGCGTTTAGCGCTTTCTAAGATTTGCGCTATTGCTAGACAAGATATATTAAAAGGTAAAGTTAATATCAATATATCTGCGAAAAATTCAATCTAAAATGGGAATGTTGGAATTTCAGAAAAACTTGAAATATACATGAATTAAATAAAAAAATTTACTTTGAATACTTTCAGGATTTCGACGTATAAGGTACCGTTCAAAAATGTCATTTTCTAACCTCAGGAATAGATTCGAATAAATAACATTTTCAAGTACTTGTTGTAATTCCGTTTCCGTCATATCTAGATCAACAAAATTTTTCGTGATTTTTAAGATATAATTAAATTATATAGATTTCTTTATACCTTCATAATAACAGAATTCATCTTGCTTAGGAGTTAAAACTAAAGATCCGATACTAAAGGTACTTGTATCTTGTCGTGACATGTTTAATCTTTCACGTTTAATCTTTAGATAATGTAATCTTTTTAGATCATTTAAAATTTGACATTTTATATTGTAAATTCCTAAATTTACATAATACACATATAAAATTACATAATACAAATATATTTAAACAATTCTACTTATGTCATAGTTTTTATGTCACGCAAACAAAAATATAAATTCCAGCTATCTTCAAGTATTACTTTTTAATAATAAAATACATTTTTGAGTAAATTAAAACAAGTATATTTATAATGTGTTGCATTTACATGCAAATTTATTTTATAGTTTAAAAAACGTACACAAATTATATGGCACACATTTTTGATAGTGCTAATATTAAATTTAAATATTACAAGAATAACATTTTTTTAATACTGTGTTTCACATTTATATAGTTATTTAATGATGCACATAAATTATAATTATCGATGATATGCATCTACTTATCGATTAATATCAAACACCAAAAATTTAATTAGAAAAGTTAAGACGCATATCTAAGACTCTTCTAAAACTTCTTGTTGTATTTCAACGTCATTGATATATAAAACGTACGCTATACCGATTTCTTTTTGTTCCGAACTGTAAGATCTAATAGCGGCCGGAAAATCACCAACGGAGAAAAGAATTTCTGCACCGCCGTCCATAAATTCATTCTATATACAAATTGTTATTTAATTTATATTAATTTTAATATTTAAATAATTTTTCATATTAAGCAACATTTGCTAAATATTAAATACACAAAAGTATAATGATGGATATTTCTATTCTTATTATTATTACCTCAACTTCCACTTCTTGTCCATTCACCCAAACGCTGTGAGCGTGTTTATCTGCAATTGTTATAAAATAGAAATATTTCTATATACTATATATTAACTGTTTTGATGAATTACCTAATACAACTCTGTATTCTTCGTTCCCAACTTTGGCCAACCAAGTTTCTAGTATTTTTGATTGCGATTGAACAAATTGCTTGTAGCTTTTTCCATTCACCCACAACGAATAAGAATATTTCAGACCTATATAATGTTGTAATACATTTATCATCGATATAATACATTTATCATCGCAAGGATAAAATAATAATAAGGCTTTACCTGGCATTGGATCGACTCTGATTATAAATTTGATATTATTAAACATAAAGACTTCATCACCGACTAGACGAAACATCCAATCTCTATGAACTATATTATTGCCATCGATTTTTACTATACGCCGGCCTGTTGCTGTTCCATGTTCAAATTCTACCACATGATTCCCGTCACTCAAAGGAACGGTCCATTTGGCAGTAGGTTCGTTTGCTGAAGTTTCCAGATTATGAAGACTTCTAAATAGACGTTAAAATAAACGCTATATAGCATTTAAAAATCAATAATGATAAAATACTATATAATGCAATATAAATACTGCATATACATATAAAAAGGTTATACGTAGATGCTGATATTGTAAATTAATGCCAAATGTAAAGTACTATTACAAACAGCATTTGTAGGTAGCAATCAATATACCATTTTCGACAATAATTACAGGAAACAACATTAGAGACTGTGTAATAAAGTTAGAATAATGATTAGAATGTGCAGAATTAGGAAAGTTATTTTATAAAAGTAACTTGTTGCTGTTATACGTTGCTAATTAAAAAAATAATTTGTTACCTTTATCATTATTTAAAATTTGACGAATCGTTATAATTTCATTATTTTTTCATCAAATTTTGATAACTTTTTTTAGTGTGACAATCATTTATCTATGTCACTAATTGATCGAACTTAAGATCTATAGTGCTTATGGCTAACATTACAAATAACATGTTATTTCGACAACTCTAAAAATATGTATATGTGTATATATATATATATATTTTATTTCTATAAATAATAGAAAATCTGCATATAACCGGCTTGCGTATATTTAAACGAACGAAATATACATTTACTAAGATAATTACATATTATTGCTACAGTACAATT
>Ga0157363_1002212_pt1 | contig 16986 bp, 6 predicted proteins | sample AttsexASBM1_FD_111477 | JGI IMG/M metagenome (GOLD analysis project Ga0157363, IMG submission 111477) | Fungus gardens microbial communities from leaf cutter ant in Ribeirão Preto, State of São Paulo, Brazil - Atta sexdens ASBM1 | ecosystem: Host-associated > Fungi > Mycelium > Unclassified ... | reverse complement strand
TCCGAATCCTATTCCAGCGGAGTGATCAAAGCGAAAAGGCAGTCGGCGGGGCCTCTATTACCGTCCAAAGGAAGGAGATCCTCGATTCCCTTTGTCCACCCCCTCGAGAAACCAATTACAAAGAAGGAAGCGCGGTATCGCGCGCGAGTTAAATTAATTCAATGTACGTGTTAGTATTGGGCTAAATGCTTTCGATAAACTTTGCCGAGCTCCCCGTAAAGGGCGCGCGTTTGCGGTGCAACTTATTCCCAGCGTAAACTTTATTCACGCCGTCAAGCTAGCTCGGAAGTAGAACTCCGGCGCGACCGCAATTCCGTAATTAGTATAATAAATAATCTAGTGCGAGACCAGGAGAGAGAGAGAGAGAGACGTAGGAACGTTTACATAACGTAGATGCATACCGCATGTGACGTAGCACTTCTTGAAATGGGATAAAAATGCATGAAACGTGCGCTGCATAGGATGCGCTTTCGCGAAACGCGGAAACATAATGCTTTCCCGTACGAACCTTAAATGGTTTCATAATGTTGCCAGTGGACGATCGTCGGCGTTACTGCGCAGCGATTAAGTTAGCAACGCATTATCTCGCACTCCTCTAATCAGATGGAGATTTACGCGGATATTAAATGCAGCATCGCGATATAAATCTGGAGTAACTTACTGAACAATCTGCTATTTAGTCATTCGAATGAAGTAAAATATTTTTAATTTTTAAGTCTTTCGAAGTTTCATCCCTATATCTTAGGTTTATGGCGCTTACATTACTTAGCATAAGCCGAATCATCGCTCAAGCAACGTCGGCACTTCTGACGTGGAATTGCATGAGCAAGCAAATGGAAATGCATCTTCACGGAATAGCTGGGCGTAACGTGCAAACGGTGGAACGTTACGATTAGACGTTTCGCATATGCCACACGATGCCCGCGAGACATTTGCTCCAGGAGATGTTCGGCGGGCTGCGAATACTGTTTATTTTCGCTATTAAGCTGGGAGAAATATGGGTTAACTACTACCAAGTGCCGCAGATCGGTGATTAAGTGCAATAAATAATTCCGAGGCACGGAGTGCCGCATTAAGCTGTGCACCAGATAACACCATTGTACGCTCGATCCTCTGCTTTTTGAGAGCGTAACGGGAGCGTAATTTCGCGAAAGAGCAGGAGATAACATGCAAATGTTGCTATATCTCGTTTCGCAGAGTGCTCTCGATACTGTTACAATTTATTGTTCTTAAAAAAGTGCGGACTTTTTTACATATAAATACACATAGAAAAGATATTGCGAAGGAAAGTGTAGGAAAGTGTAGAAATAACTAATTGATTCATATATCGGCGAAATTAATCTGCTATAAAAATAATGACGTTTCTTCTTCCTTTGTTTCTCTGCCTTTCTTTAGAGAAGAACTTCCACAATATTAATTTTATTTATATTTAAAAAATTTTCTCTTTAATATCAAAAAGAATCATAAAACATTTTTATTCATATCTGTAAAGTTTATCTTCTTGATGACTTGTTTTTCTGTATGTATCTATATCTAAATAAAATTATATTAAAATGAGAAATTATTTGTACTTGGTAATAAATTATCCGCAAGATATATAATATACTCAGATATTTTTTATAATACATATCTCTTACACAACTCAAGAAATTATAAGTTTCTTACAATTAAAAAAGAAAGGAAGGATTTGTTGACTTGATAAAAAATTAAATTGATTAATTAAATATCGTAAAAAGAATATAACGTAAAAAATTCTAACGTAATTAATGATATCATTAGTCATTATTGTTATTTTAATTTGCATGGAAAAAATGATTACGATTGCTACAACCAAAATTCGCCCATCAATGCATTTTTTGGTTAGAAGAACTATATAGTACGATTGTGTAAGATTATCTTAATGGCTATTAAGAATATTAAAATATCTATTATACAATTATCACAAATGTATTAATGAGCAAAAATTATTATTATTTCCGGTTATTGCAATCGGAACGTTTTTTTGTGTTGTGATATATTTAACGATTTTTTAATGAAGTTTTGTTAGTTCATTTTCGATGATTGATAGTATTTACTTAATTCATTCGTGATTAATTAATCGTGCTTAACAATGTTTAGACCCGATTTTTCATTTTTTTTTGGTTAATTTATGATTATTAATTTATTTAAACTTAACTTTATTTGATCTAATGATAATATAAAAATTGTGTTTTTTTAGCTATGATTAATCACTAAACTAATAAATCTTGGTTGCATCAACGTTACTTTGATTTTAAGCAAAACTTAAAACTCGCTCTATCTCATTTTAAAACTGAAAAGAGATAAAGAGAGTTTTAAGCCTTGCTTAAAATTAAAATAATGTTGGTGCAACTGGACCTAAGTCATCTATAAGTTAATTTAAAAGTTACTCATTATAAAACCATTAATTTAATGATTCATATAACAAGAAAAATGCAATTTTTTTTATATTATAATCGGATTAAGTTGTACTACAAATTAATCAGAAAATGGAAAATCATACCTTAATCTGACACATCCAATATTTCTTTTACTTTGCTATGTTATAACTTTTTTTCTTAATGAAGATATACATGTATATTTATATTACTGTTATATTTCTTGATATTTGGAAGTTCGATCGAAAACAATTTGTCATAAATGTTCATTTTTATATGATATTTTACAATATCCAGTGTAGTAGATACGTGACAAAACGATATAGAGCGGCATCGAAGGATTAACTCATTCAATAACTAAAAAAATCACGTTTTTTGAATTGTGTCACTTTTGAAGTAAGAGAGCGATATCATTCTTTATATTCTTTTCAAATATTTATTTTATTCAACAGAATTTAATAATTAAATTTTATATTCAACATTGTATTTGACTCAAATATTATATATAGCATTAATAATAAATATCAGTTTATTACTCTTTGATAATTTAACTTTATAATATATCGGAGATTACTAAAACAAAGCCAATTTTAATAATATGTCTCTTAGAAATTTTTTTTATATAATTTATTTTTTATATATTTTATACTAATATATAAATTTTTGTATGTTATATTTATTTTTTTATTATATGTAAATTTATTTAAAATATGATCGTTGTAAGCTCTTTTTCTAAATCTTTGTTTCGGCTACATATCAGTTTGGTTAAATGACAATTACAAGAGGTATCAAAATGCGGAATGTCACACGCAGTTGCTTTACTTCCATAAAATCAATTATCAAATTCGCGAATTTTATTTTGTAGATAAACAGCTAACGCGATGATACATGCAACTTAAAATGTAATTTGAAATTTGTTCAGTAATTATGTAAAATTTGATAAAATGCAATTATTTATATTACATATGAATTATTGTAATTATTAAATTATATTTTTATCTTGAGATAAAAGAGAAATAAAAAAAATAATAAGAAATAATTCATTTAATGTTATGTAATAAAATCATATTTAATGTGTAATATATAATGAAAAAATATAATGTAAAATATTTTTAAGAAACATTTTGAAATAGTACCCAATGTTATAAATTTAAGATTATCAGAAAGTAATAAATTAATACTTATATATTTTATTATGCTAACTTAACCGTTAATGAGATCATAAAATCTTATTTATTACATATAAAGGAGCCATTGAAACACTTGTACCGGACAAATTTGCAGATAAAAATTTCCACGTTCCTTTATTATTAACATATTATATCTATGCTGTGCTCAAAATTTGATCGGTAAAAATCTTGTTTTAAAAACATTTTGAACTATTTAAAATTTAAAATATGCTTAATTGATATATTTAACATGTTTTAAACACGTTTTTTATAATACTGTTAAAATCATGTATGAAGCATTAAAAATATATATAAAAAAAAGGTTTTGTTTTTAAAAAAAAGAAAACACATTAACTTTCGCCAATTTTGATTGCACTGCTTACGATAACCTACGACGCCGTATCGGAAACACAATTGTCGCAGCTTAATTACTATATTCCCAATAAGCGTTTGCAAAACTTGCGCTCGCTTTGCCTAATAAACTCGGCATAAAAGAAAACAAGCATTTCTCTCGCGATGTCCGTGTTGATTACAAAATAACGGGCTTTATTGGCTATTACTCCGATCGCGGGCAAGAGCTTCGCGCCTCCGCGCTGCAGCGACGGGTCGCGATCCGGGCATAAAATACAAATGAAACTTGCGCGCGAACAGCCGATATAACGTTACACATAAACAAGGTACGGCCAACGTTTGCAGGGGACGTCAGAGAATCGATGATAATCCCGGAGCGGATCGGCCAAATCGCTCGTTCGTAACGCAGCGACCGGGATTTTGCCATTTTTATCGAACGCGCACGCGTTTACAGCTCGTTCCCGTAAACATCGAGACTCTCTGCGTGCGATTTTATTCGAAATATATTCATGGCGTTCAATAATGCGTTGTTAGTGCCACCGGTCTTGCTGAACGATGGTACAGATCGTTAGACAACTTCAGCGAGCAATTTAATGCCTGTTACCGAACGCTTGTACGTTACGGAGTTCGCCCAGCTGTGTGCGTAATATTATCAATTGCGAAGTTGCGTACCGAGTTAAGGTGAAAATTATTCAATATATATATCGGGGACATTTGCAATTAACGTATCAAATATAATGCTAGATATTTCGCGAGTAATAAATTAACGTTTCTGTCTATTTTTTTTTTCTTTTTATTGCGAGGACACGCAGTATAAGCAATTTTGTACAGAGATGTACATGTTTAGTGACAGATTCCATTCATTTAATTTCAATGTCCGTTGTAATGGTTGACGTTGTGTATGTAGCACTGGAAAATTCCGGGGGCTAGGTAAATAGATACGGAACAAATGCCGGCGGGTGAATTCGGATCGATGTGGTTCGATAAATGTAAATGGTGAGAGAGGGGGAGGGTGAATACTTTCCGTGCGGGTTTATGAAAAAAGCAATTGAATGTTGGGTACGTGTGCGTACGAGCGTGATCATGTTACCCGAGAGCATTCGTCATTTTTCCACGACCGGACATGATATACGGGGGTCAATATAAAGGGGATGACTCGGCCGTCAAGTACGTTGCTGTTTTATTTGCAGCTTTTATTTCAAGCTTCCGTTCGAAGATAGATCTTTGGGGAATATAATGACAACTTTAAAAGATAGAAGAAAAGAAATGTAGAAAGCAATATTCGTACATCGATATTTTCTGCGTATCTCATTTATGACGCTAATAAAAACGCACTCCTTGTATTATTGATCGTAATAGTTAATAATAATAATGCGGTTATATCTTGCGGCTAAAGAATTATTTCGATCGTCATTAAGAACGCCATGATATCAAAGATTATGCAGAATTTATGGGCTTTTATAGAGGACTTTGAAATTTCATAAAAGTTTCCAATCTACGTAATAAACAAAATCTGCTTATTAATGTATTGGAAATGTAACGCGCAATTTGTGGCGACATTTAAGTGTGGTAGCGCACTAATTAGGCGGGTAATTATCGAGGTTGATTGGTAGATGGTGGTATTAGCTAATAATGAATATGGATAAATGATAAGCGGTTCGTTATTGATTTCGCCACTATTGAAATTATTTCCGCAATGTCACAGCGCGACATTTTTTTCAGTCAATTAATGGGATAAAAAAATACGAATGGATTATTATACATCAATTTTGGATGTAATATTATCATGTAAATTGTGATTGATACTGTGAAAATATTTTTATAGCGATTATTTCTCTTGGAAAATCCTTATTATAAAAAAAATCACTGTAGATACTATTATATATTATATATATATATATATATATATATATATATATATACGATACATACAATATATACAAAATAATATTAAAGTTAAACATTCGTCCAAAGGATTTTTCTTCTTTTGTGTCACTTTTTTGCGTCACATATTTGTTAACTGCTTATGTGATTTTGGAAACGTGCACCAAATTTTCATTTGAGCGTCAACAACGTTATTGTGTAATAGATATTTTTACCACTATTGGTGTCTATGGAAACTTCGCACACGGAGCTACGGTTTTGTACGGCTTCCATTATCATTTTCAACAAATTCGTGCAGCGGAAACACGTTATACGGAATTTAGAGACGCGAGAATGAGCATAGGTATTCTACGCCAGCTCTCTGTATCTATCTCTCTTTTACTCTTTCTCTCTCTCTCTCTCTCTCTCTCTCTCTTTCTCTCTCTTGTTTCAATTCAGGAAAATGTCATTAATATGTAAGCACCGACATCAGATTACCAGCGGCACCGGGCACGCGAATTTCGTTATTGGTAATGAGAAACTCGTGTGTCGCATGGGAAATTTGGGAAGCGCATATTTTACGTTGATATACCGCAGAATTGTTAATGTCATAAACTACTCTTTTCAGTAATGAACACTAGATTTCACGAATTATTCATTAATAAGGAAGAACTTTCGTAAATTCGCAATTTTAATTTAATATTGAAAGATTTATTTTAATATAGAATTTTGAAAACAATTATTTTAATTCGCATAACAATATGTATTGCTTTTATTATAAATATTATAAATATCTTTGTTAACTGTCATATCAATTCCCGCAACATTGAAAATTTCTTCTTCTGATTAAAAGTTACATTAATAAATATTTATTAAACAGATTTTATTATTCATTATTTTTAAATAATTATATATACAGTTTTATGTTAAGATAAGTGCCAATTTTAACGATATACTGTTACATATTAAACAATATAAAATTTAAATCAATTCTCCATGTTAAATAACATTTTATTATTTTTAACTTCCATATATCAAAATTTATTATTTTAATACAAAACATGCAATGTGATTATAAAAAACAACCACATATGACCAATTTATTTTTGTGATTTAATTGCTTAGTTTCGAAGTAAATAGCGTCCATATTAATATATGCATGTAATGCATAATAAATAATTGTAATAAATAATAGTAATAAATAATAAATAATAGTAATAAATAATAGATACTATTTGAGTCACATTTAATACATTTCTTGAGTTTATTTTTTAACTTTAAATTGTTTTAGTTAAATTATCAATATATTAAGTAAAAGGCAATGGCGATTGAATGATTAAAAATAATTTGATCAAATTAGGTATATTCGACACTATAAATTTAACAATAATAGATGACAAGATACAAGTTCTAAATTTTACGTAACAATTTTAGAATCTCTCTCGAATTATCTCTCGAATATCTAAATTTAAATTGACGAGTATATTTTGCACGATCGAACGTTTATTTATTCTAAAGCTAAAATTAAATGTATTCTGATATAACTGGATAATCGTTCTTCATTTTACTAAAATAGTATTTTCGATATATGAAAGAGTCATTGTAATTGAAATGTAGCTGTATATAAACGATTTTGTACGAAATATATCGGTCACAAATGTCGGTGAAATTTTGGTCAACTGATATCTCGACCAAAGATGCAAGCTATAAAGTAGCGCAGCATAATCGCGGGTTAAGATCGAAACGGAACGTGAAGTCAGTAGTATCGCTTCTAACGCGCCTTAAGGGTCTTCCAATCGGCGCTCAAGTAGAAATTTGTGGCTTCAGGTAAGCCTTAAACTTAGAGGATGGAATTTAGCCCGGACTATCGCAGATGCGCGGGATTACTGCGTGGAAACCATACACGTTCCGTTTTAACGTTTTGCTACGACACGTTTTAACTACGACACGTGGTCGCCATTATGTTGATCTCAAGTAAATTTCCGTTCATCGTATAAGTTGCAATAAATGTTAGTATACTGTGTAGAATTATATTTAAAATATACATTAATTTGAATAGAAAAAAGTTTATCAAAATTGGTAAGTAAAAATTAAGAAAAATCCGAATGGTAGAAAAGAAATGAATCACTTAAAGTAGAGTGTTTGTCTCTGCGATATAGCAAAACACGTTTTATCTTCATTGCTTCTCGCATATGTTTCCAATATAAGGAAATATTACTCCCAGAGCGATGTAATTTTTTTACGTACTATAAAATGTCGTTTGATTATTGTAATGGCCCCTATAGAGAAGTTGTCTTGAGTTATATTTTCATGAGACATTCCTATCGTTAGTGCTCACGGTTAGAATATCTGAATGTGAGATCGTTCGTTTATTTTTCTCGTTAGTATTTCCATCATTGCATTTACCACGCGATGGACTGCAATTCGCGAACAACGCAAAATCAATGTTTTCCATGAAGCAGAAAAAGTACTCGAAAGTATCACCTTATCTTTGTTATGAAAAAGTTTCCTCGTCTGCTTCGACGCTCGACTCCATAGTACTAGAAAATTCATTGAGTGCTTCTGTTGAAACCACACACGATAGCTCTGTTAAGGTAGCGCACCCCTCCATACAAACTGTCTTTCATATAACTTATCCCTATCGAAAGTCTCATGTAAAATTCATCCGATTCTTATTGATCGAATTTCTTAAATTCTTGATGCATACTTTAATAAGAAGCTCCCCCAAATTATCACCAGAATAGTATGATTTAAAATTCTACTTCCCTACGGAGCCGAATGCGGAAAAGTTTTCGAGCTCATGAAAATAACATTCTTCCAATAAAGTTCGCGCCGTCTCGGACTATTTTCGAGACAGGCTGTTCTCATTGTATGTTTTCTCAATAAATGTCGATAACCTTGTCATGCTCTTTCACATTATAAGAAATATATATATATATATATATATATATATATATATATATCTTTATGTTAAAATACATTGTAATTTCCCAAATTACACAAATTTTTCCAATAATTTTGTTTTATAATCAAGTATTTTATCAGTATCGTTATTACAGCATTATCGTTTTAAATATTTATTTTATGGTAATTTCTTTATTGGTCACAATTTAAAATATTGCAATCGTTCAATAATTACAGTTTCATAATTACATGTCTAGATACAGAAGACATGTTAAAAAAATAAATTGACAGAAATTTGTTATTAAAATAATAAAATTAGTTATTATCTTAATAAATATTATTTTAATAAATATATTGGATAAATAACAGAATTAAATTAATAATATATAAGCATACTAGCATAGCATATTAGCAATCGATATACAATACAATAGAAGAATATAATATATCTAAGTGTGTGAATTGATTTTTGACTTATTTGCTTCTACGCCTATTTGCTTCGATAGCCTATTTGCTATACTTTTAACTCTCTACAATCTCTACTATAAGCGATTGTGTAATAAAAGTTCCACACACGCGCGCGCGCGTGTGTGTGTGTGTGTGTGTATTCTAATAATAGAAGAATTAGAATAATGACGAATCTCGATTAAATTGTCACAGAAATATTCTTTTGTATAATACAAAATGATACTGATGATGATAATGAATTGTATAATACAATATGAACAGTATAATATTTATGTTTTATACAAAATTTAAGGAAATTGCAACTATCACATTGACTCGTTATCGAAATGAACGTTATCAGAAGTTTGGAAGAGTAGAGTTCTTCCTGTAAAGGAGCTCTTGGCGTTTGAGGCTTAATTTTCCTTGGCAGATTGGTCCCGTGAGATTTGACAGAAGCGGAGCACATTGTGAGCGCGTTCTTCACTTTGAAAATCGTTTCTTTGAATACAACCGAGCGATATGACATTCGGTGCAGGCGCCTTGATCCGATTAAATTGTTAAGCCAGTTATTCTTTATTGAACAAGAAAATAACGCGATTTTTATTCAATTTTTTTTTAAATCATAAAGTCTATCTCACCGTTAAAGGTAAAACAAATATTAGACTTTATACTCGCGATCAGTTATTTAGTTTATTTAATATAAATATATATTGTATAATTAAAGTTATATACTAATATTAATATCATAAATATCGTTTATTTAATTTTTTGCTCCATTTATAGTGTAAATTTTACTGCGGATTATTTTCTACTTAACTTACATTGCTGCTTCGCCTTTTTCGCGCTTTGCATATTTCTGTTGAAAAATATCTCTATTTTCTGTTGAAAATAATCGACTTGCAAAATAGTCGAATCATGCTGTCTTCTGAGAGACATAATCTATAATTGAGAAATAAAATTGACAACTTTTTGTTTCGTTTCTTTGCATTTTAATAAAATATAATATAAATATTTGCAATTGCAATTTAATGATAAATAGTAATTAATTGTTATATACTAAATTGTTATTAGTAAGTATTTCAATACTTATAATTCAGAAATAATAAAATATCTTAAATATTATATATATCTTAAATATGAAATATCTTAAATATATACGTATAGCATAATAATAAATATATACGTATGGCGTTGTAATGTACATTGTATTTCATGATTCTATAATTGTACTTTATATTATATCATTTAAAAAAGAAGTGTTTAATTTTAAAAAATAAATACGTAGATGTAAGAGAAAATGCCAATGTAAGCCAACACCAGTTCTTCGTGTGTAATCCAATGCATATATATTTTTTAAAAATATGATATAGACATTTCAACCCCAGTATTGAGTCTTCTTCAGTGTATAAAATATAATAAAATTTGGTATCAATTTGTGAAATTAATTAATATAAGTTCAAAACGTTCAATCATCAAAACATCATTAATTTATTGTTGCTAATTGTATAATATTCAAAAATCGTCTGTTATATTTTACTGAATATACAATACTTAATTGAAAAATTCCATTAGAATAGAAAATTCATAAGAGATTTATATTAATTAAAATTAATTATGTCAGAATTAATCAAATAAATTAGTCAGAATTATTAAAAATTTACGAAGCAATAAAATTAACGATGATCTGTTACAAGATGTGACAGAGAGAGACATATCGTTTAATTTTAATATATTAAAATATTTTGTTTCGTCTTCAATTTTTAAATACTTAAAAATGTTTTAGTTTTAAATTTTTTTTAAATAAACAAATCAAATTATATGTTTTAAAATACATATGGTTTGTTTTTTATTCCTGCATTAGACTGCATTAGAACTTTCTTTCTCGCTTTCACCAAATATTAAACATATACCAATCTCACGTTTCTAAAAGTGTACACTAATGCAACCAAAAAAAAAAAAAATAAACCCGCAGTGTTTTTAATCTGAATACGTAATATTTTATTTATTGCAAAAATTTAAAACTAAAACATTTAAGTGTTTAACAAATGGAAACAAGAACAAAACATTTTAATATTTTAAAATTAAACTTTCTTTTTTCAGTGATTGTGTCTTTCATTATATATTATAATTATTATTTTAATTTAAAGTAAACTATTGTAAAAAGTAATAAATACTTAAAACGGTAAAAAATTGTGTTAAAACGAAAAAAAATTGGATTAAAATTGACAGAAATAATGGAGGATTTCTATAGGTTAATGTATTTTTGTTGTAATTTTCAATAAAATTTAAAATGTAATTCAGTTAACCAGAAAAATTATATTTCAGACAAAATACATTTAAATGTAGTAATATCTGATTGTAGTAAGTCATTTTATATAAATATTTAACAATTATTTAATACAAAAAATTGAAGAGGATATTTTTTTAATCTTTAATAAATACGTGATTTATTTTTTGCGCAAGTATTTCGAGTAAAACTCTAAGTTGGTTTTATTTCCTGCCTTGTATGAAAGTATGACCTGTATGAAAGTATAAAGTCATATATATATTTTTCTAACAATTATCGTATAAAGAAAATTATCATGTTAATCATATATGACTAGACTATCAAAATCATAATTCTATCCAATAAAAATGCAAAAAAAACTGTGGATAATAGTAAATAATATTTAATTTAATAAATAATTTTAATTTTATATTTGAACGATGATTTTTAATAAACTCTCATCTTCTCTTTTAAAGGGTTTAAAAGATATATTTCATCAACGTGATATATCCTAACTTTAATAATGTATCGAGAGATATATTTGATAATGTATCAGAACATGTTTGTTCAAAATTTATTACATTAAGAATTTAATTGGTCCAATTATTACGGCGATACGATAATTGTGCTTCCGTTTAATTTGATCGATCTCATCGTTCATGTTTCGCTCGTGCGTGCATTTAGTGCGAGCTACGATCATGTTTCTTGAAATTATCCCCTTCACTTTTTTCTACAAAAAATGTATCTCTTTTTTCTCTCCCTTTCGTAAGCTTCTAACGATGCCATTATTCTTCGCGACGTAGCTTAAAATACCACTCCGCTGGTGTAGCAAGTGCAGCTATGTCCTCGGGCGGTTGTGTTCAGAAAGATTTCTGTTCAAGGCAAATGTGCATTTACACCGGCTGCGGCATTAAATATACCGCTGGCAAGAGCGATCACCTACCGGTCTCTTCTCTCCCGCCTTGCTTTTTCCTTCCTTCGTAGACTATTTTAGACATAATCCTCGAGCAAAAGTTTCTCAGCCACGACCTGTGAAATTGCTGAATAGCAAGCGTTTTCCTAATAGTTTCTTACAAAATATACAAAATTATTTTAATTTTTATGTATTATTAAAGATTATTTATAACTGTTTTCTTTGATAGCAAAGGAGAATACAACTTTCACTATTTTACGACCATTTGGGAATTGTTTTATTTCTTTATTTTCCTGTATATTTTTCTTCGTGGAAACCGAAAATTATCATAATAATGACGCTACACTCAAGGAAAATTGAGTGCATTGAAATAAAATCCTTATTACGAAATTGTTATCAGTTCTGTTTCAATCATTCAGAATTATTATATCCCACCCTTTTTTTAATAATTTGTAAATAATAATTTGTAAATTTTGACTTCATCTTCCTTATATGAAATAAACGGCAAGGAAAGATTGCACCCGTTTGTGTACATTTACTTTATTTACAGTAAAATATTTAACAATTATTTAATAAAAGACAGAAGATATCTTTGTAATCATTAATAAATATGTGATTTATTCTTTGCGCATAAATGTTCCGAGTAAAACTCCAAGCTTGTTTTATTCCTTCAATGCTTTCAATCTCAGTAACAAGTATTTAACAAAGTGGATTCATAAAAGAAGTGCTCTGCAGAGAAAAATAAAATATTAACAGACAATAAATGGAATGCCTGGAGAGCAGCGGAATTCTTTCCAGAAAAGGAAGGGCTCATTCTCTCATCGCTCCGTGTGGACAAATGAAAAATTCAATTGTCCATCCTTTCTTATATGATAACACGGAAGTACAATCTTTTTCTGTTTCTTTCTTACTCCAGTGACGTACATTTTTCAAAATCAGTCTCGCTGAAGGATTTCATGTGGCTTTCCCTATTGTAATGCAGAAGCCATTTCACAAAGTAAGAATGGAAGCGAAACGAAGTCAACGCAGCGCAATGTATCTATCTTGAACCTTATATCTGGCGGTGTACTTCCAATCGATAAAATAGATTGACAACACGATATTTTTCTCAGAGGTACCATCTTTTCAATTTATACGGTATACTTCGTGAAAGCACGAAATCTGATTTATGCGTTGATTCGATATTAAAAAGAGATATATTTTGCTCAAACACTTTCTTGATCTATAGACTAATATATAGAAAATTCTACAATTCGATTTGCGAGCCGATTTTATAGCAGGAGTTCTTTTATTGCGGTCATCATTGAAGAAACAAAATGCTTCCGTTTCACAAAAGAACACTTTCAAATGTGTCGCTAGAGTTGCGAAAGCGACTTACTCTGCAAAATCTAAAAATACGGCTGATCATTGCGTGACTTCCAACAACCGGCATTGAATTTAAAAGCACTTCAGAATTTAATGCCAAGGCAAAAGCAGCACAGTACGGGCCAGCTTTAGCTTAGCGCACACTAAAGCTATACATTTATTTATCTCCCCGAAGTTTCGCGCGTGCACCGTAGCTCTGCCCATGCTATAGGGCTTTATTAACAGCAGTCCATAGATATCCGACTGCCACGCGTACTAACTTAGGCGAATCCCATGGACGTGTTCGCGTTAGCATAAATATCCGATTTTCCCGAGCCGTATAGGAACAACCTAGAGAAAGATTGCTACACCACACCGTGTATCCGATAAATTCACTTCCATCCTCGATCCCAACACCGCGGGCGTTCATTCAATAAATCAAAGTGGGCCGACAATTTCATCGAGCGGTCTCTGACGAAATAAGATTAACGACATTTTCGGCAGCACGCGGTAATGTCATCCCGCTAAGTCAACAGAACTATTCCGCTGACAGTCTCTGTCAAGAGAATCTCAGGGATCTTCGGGAAAATTTGTTCGTGTTAAGTACCGTCTGAGTGTCTCAGGGCATTTCCGCTGAAATTTCATTGTGGTTATCGAACATTCTCTATTTTCTATCCTCTCGCCTAATGTCAGCAACTCCACTTTGCTTGTTTGGTTTGGTCTTGGTTAGAAAGCAGACGGCTGTGTCCATCGCACATCCCCTTTTTGCATTCTTTCTTCAATACTATCACATCCTACTATTCTTAGTGGCAATAAATGTCTTTTAATCAGGTTAAGAGGAAAGTTGTCAGCAATATACATCCGTCGTGGAAAAATCGGGGGGTTTTAAAAAGAATATACATTGAACGTTCTAATAAGTAAGAAGGATTTTATCTATAATATCAAAATGTCAATAGACATAAGCTCAAAACATCTTGATAAATTAAATGACGCAGGGACATAACCTTATTTATCAGATATTATTGATTATTAATATTCAGGATGGTCATGACCTGATTCATTAGAAAAAAATGATTCTACATTAAAAATTAAGTCGAAAACGTAGAATAAAATTTGTTACATGTATGCATTTTTGTAAATAATTCTAGCAATATAAGATATTGTTTATTTCGTTGTAAAAATTTGTGCTGATTCGGTTTAAGAAAGATGCCCGAAAGAACGTGAAATGTTCGTAGCACCTTATGCTATTCAGCCTATCGTTTTTCGCAATTCACATGCGTCTGTAATCGAGCGGCAAAGATGTAACGCTCGGAGTATTTGGTATTGGCAGTTCGTTCTCGACATCAGACTACGCTATATGTATAACACACTCTCTGCAAATGCATCGGCAATCACTTGAGCAGGATCGGCGTTTGCATCTTCAGATTGGATGCTCGTTGTATTAAAGGAAATTTCAACAGCACCAAATGTCGCAATCAATATTCAGCACGTTATTGCTATGCTTTTAGTTATTATAGTATATATATTGTACAACAAGTAAATTAAATGATAATATAAATTTTTTATTTCTGAACGCACATTTGCTTTATCAATTACATACAAATTATTTTAATATAAAGAGATGTATCGAATATTTATAAAATATTTACTGTACAATATTATAATATAATATTTACTGTATTATAATTTAATACATTTTCGGGGATAATATGTTTATTTTCAAATCATTTATGTTGATATTTTATTTAATATGCACGCTAAACTTTATTTTAATATATTAAAAATTATTTTTTGATACACAATTATGAGAAAACCAATCAAACTCTCGAACAATCTTCGTGAAAAATTTTTGGAGGTACCCTAGAGAAATTTTTCCGAACGAGATTGTTCCATGACGGGATCACGTAGCGAAGAGGATGGACAGGTGAGGTCATGTCGATTTTCTGCCACGTCGACAAATGTTGAATTGAACTTTTTTATCGATATTGGTCCTCGTTTCTAACACAATCTAGTTGCAACATTTTGGATCTCTGTGACGCTGGATATGATTAAATTAGCATTTGTGTTAGATGTAGTCTAGATCTTAATCCTCAAAGTGGAACACTATCAAATCTAAGTAAATATAGTAGGGTTCGACTCATCTACATCGATATAGATGTATATACTATATGTATTGATTGAACAAACTTGTTTGTTTTGCCGGTGTGATAGAAAATCATTCAGCCGATTTACATAGTTATTAAATTATTAATAAATGCTAACAATACAATTATTATTAAAATAACATATATATTAAAATAACATATAATTATTATATTTACATTCTAAAACACAAAGCAATGCGTTTTATTTATAAAAATAAAAAATTTATAAAAATAAAAAATATTGATAGAAACAATAGGAACTAGAAGAAGAAAGCACTGTAGTTTCATTTTATTATCTTGTTAAATTAATTGCTATTTAAATTTTATATATTAAAAGCAGAGCTAGAGAAATTATTTTATAAAAGTGACTTGTTATCGCGTTACCCAAAAGCTAACGAGTCATTACAATTTCCGTTATTTTTTTCACCAAATTTTGATGACCTTTTTTTTAAAGTGGCATTTAATTGTCTATGATGTCGCTATGTCGTAATTGGTCAATCCAGTACACGAATTCTATAGTGATTATAATTAATCGTGACATGATGAAAAAAAATTGTTTATACACATTTGTTTATTGTATAAAATAACAATAAGAATAATGATTATATTACTGTTACTTAAAAAAAAGGTGCTTACATATTAAAATTGCCATTAATTTTTTGATTCTCATGTTGATTTTCCAAGTAGAAGTTACAAAATAAGGCGAACGACTGATTCCAAAAAATTTTTTTATATAACAGCATGTTTGAAATGTTAAAAATTATATTAAAATATAATAAATAATCATAACATATATCATTACGTAAATAGTATAATACACTCACTTTTATTCATATCAACACAGAGTATCTTTAAAACTATGATTGTAATAATAAAGTTATTATAGTTTTTGTAATCTCTAATACTTGTATAATGGTATAATATTTAAACTTATCAAATTGATATTAACTTTTTTAAATTGTTGTTTAAATGAAAATTAACTTTTTATTTAATTATAATAATAATTATAAAATAATATTTCCAAGAGAAGTTAATGGCTCTCGCCTCATAAATAAGTTATATCTTTTTGAAAAAGATATAACTATGTATGTTATGCATTTATTTATCTCAAACAAAAGCTTAAAAATCAATTTAAAAAGAAGAAGACAACAAAAGTTATCAAAATCTGATAGATTATTTTAAAAAGATC
>Ga0157363_1002210_pt1 | contig 16989 bp, 16 predicted proteins | sample AttsexASBM1_FD_111477 | JGI IMG/M metagenome (GOLD analysis project Ga0157363, IMG submission 111477) | Fungus gardens microbial communities from leaf cutter ant in Ribeirão Preto, State of São Paulo, Brazil - Atta sexdens ASBM1 | ecosystem: Host-associated > Fungi > Mycelium > Unclassified ... | reverse complement strand
TCCCCTGATCTCGACATCCAAGCACGAATCCCTTTTTCGCTCTTTATCGAGATTGGGGCGGATAGCAGCATGGGCAAAGCACTCTGCTGCGGCAAGCAGCCGATTCTTATTGCATTCACCAAGGTAGAGTTGTATAAAGCCCTAATGTAACTGAACGAAGTGGAAAACCCGCAATACGATAGCAAAAAACCTTCTGTGTGTAAGAAAAAAAGCTTAATCGAGTTAGGTAGGATGTAGATCGAGCGCAATAAGCTACAGGAGTGATTATTTCGCTTTGGAAGGAAAAAAGCATCTCAAATAAGGTCCTCACTCAGCTCTCAGGCTGTCTGGGAATAGCTCCACCAGACATAGAACAAAGGAGTGTAGGATTGGTAAGCTTTGCCGGAAAGAAGCTACTCGACTAATTCAGGAGGCTACTACCGGCGAAGCAAGCGAGCTTCGGAGCGTGCTATTGCGTGAAGCGGAAAGGGACAGCGGAATCTAAGACCACACCAGACAGGGAAAACGAGGATTAGATATTTCGTCAACCACCACTTGAGCGCGATTCGCTTATCTGTTGAAAAGTACCATCCAGACAGTAAACCTTTAGGGCATATGACTAGTAAGTAAGGTAAATCAACCTATCGTATCGACGAGATGCAACAAGAAGAAAATTAGCAGACTATGAAAAAGAATTTGTTCTCATCTACGTTTGTCTCAATCATGGGCGGTTGAAGAGAGTTCTTCCGATCTGATCATTGCGTAAGCCGAGAGTGAAAGAGATGAGGAGGGGATTGTGTTACTGGTGTGATGAGAAGTATACCTTAGGTCATAAGTGCAAGAGCTCTCAATTGTATATGTTAATGATTCAAAACGATGGCAGGGACAAGGAGGAGGATGAAGTGAAGATTTCATTGATTGCAGTGTTGCAAAAAGAGTAGGGTAGGGTGCAGACTCCAACAGACAAAGGCCGTTAAGGTGGCTGTGGCTAATGGAGATTTACTGGAAGTCAATGCTTGGTGCAAAGGGTTGTGTTGGACAACACAGGGTTTAGAATTGACCACTGATTTCATGGTAATGCCTTTGGGAGAATATGGGGCGGTCTTGGGCATCCAATGGCTGTCAACCTTGGGGCCAATCACATGGGATTTCCAACGATTAACAATGGTAAAACCAACCCTATTGCTTGAGGAAATTCTCAAATTACTGAAGAAATTAGATAGCCAATCTGTGGTTTTGTCATACAATAAGATCAAATTTGTTTGGACTCGTTAGGTTTGGCCCATTACCTTGAGTGAGGCCGAACGTGTACACCTTTTGTTTGTTATGAAGATGTGATCTTATCCACCGATGGGTCTTGTTCTAAGCCCACTATCCTAATAGGGTCCCATCTTGTGTCGGGTTAAGGCTCCACCTCATGTTGGGTTAGTGGAACCCAATTTCTTCTTGTATTTTAGGGCTTTGCTTGGCATTGGGCTTTAGTTAAGCCTACATCTTTATTTGATTTGGTCTGAAAGAAATAGACGCATTTTCATTCAGGCAACAAGCAAAACCCCATCGATATGTCTTTCTTTGATGGTTCATGTAGGCTTGGGTCTTTCATTCGGGCCCTCTTGGGGCACCCTGTGGGCCAATGCGTATAAGCTTGGGCTTTCTTAACGTGGCTCATTTGACGACTCAGTACATGGATGTCACGAGTCCATTGGCATAGAATATGGAATCTTTTCTACGTAAGCTGGTTGTACAAAGTTTGTTACAATGTGATTCGGGTATATTATGTGTGCTCCGCAAGGTAGCCAGAGCCAGCCAGGTTTTCATTAAACAGGCATGATAGTCTTCAACTGCAGAAAAGTAGTGCGGAGAACTAGCCAGAAGTGTGCCTGCCATCAAATTCGGTGACGCATGGCGGGATTCCTCTACCACTCTATAAATGGAGGCTCAATAAGTGTCTTCTTCATCAAATTAAAACCAAAGAAATTTCGTAATAGCACGTATAGCTATGGATGCTGCAAACAGGCTTTCTGCAATTGCTGCCGAAATGGGGCAACTGCAAAATGAAATTCAAGAGCACCGTAGAGTGCTAAACTTATTTTTGATAAGTGTGAGAACAATGGATCCTGCAAGGAAAGAAGCGCGCATTCGCGCTACCAGAGAGCGCATAGAGGGTTTGGAGGAGAGGCAGCAAGCGCTGCGGGCGGAGCAGCAAACGCTCATTGTTCATGGAGCACTCGGTCGCCTGGGAGACTAGAAAAAAAAAAAGTAGTTCCTTTATCTTCTTTCTACCTGTTACTGTTAAGGCCTACCCTTTGACTTATTTCTGTTTCGAAAATAATTAATGTAGTTAGCATAACATAATGCTTTTAAAGCTCTAGTTCTCTAGGAAAGTCATATGTGGTTGTTTATGTAATGTAGTGTTTTATGTAGTAGTAATGAATAAATCTTTTGGATAAATGTTTTTTTCTCGATTTATAGAAGGACGGATTAGATTGTTTTGAACCTAGCTCGCATCAAGTCGGATTTCCATTTCTATCCAACAATCAGGATGGATAGAAAGACATACCATCTGCCCTTTGATTCTCTGGCCGAGTTGGAATTGCAAGGGGGAAGAAGTTTTTACAGAAGTAAGTGGGAATTGAGAATAATATAATAAAGTGATGCCTACCGGAAAGCTCTGTAGGGGCTGAGCTAGACAAGCAAGCAACTGTCAGCCCTCAAAAGAGGCAGGGGATAGATCCTTACCAATACATTTTAGATCTGGCTTAAAAGACAAAGCAAAAAGCATCTCTTATATTTATACAAATACAGATATCGATTCAGTGAGCTAGCCCGCTACAGATGATTGCTGCCTTGCACTTCCAACCGGAAGATAAGATGCCAGGGACAAATGACTTAAAAAAACCGATTATTTTCACAGATCTGCTAAAATAAAAAAGCCGATTTGAGATCGTTTATCCAGGAAAGGCAACATCTATCGCAAACCTTAAACTCGTGATTGAACTAAATCTAAATAAAGGAGGCCATGAAGAAGGTTTTTCTCACTACACGAGTAAGAAGTTACTAGCCGCCTACTCTATATCTATAAAGAGAGACAGATTTCGCCTGCCACTCTACCGAGCTAACCAGAGCAGATGAGCATCTCTTTCAAGAAAGGATTGAACAAGTGATTAAACGGGGAATCGACCTACTTTTTTCAGATGATTTGTGGACGGATGGCCAATAGCCAATGCCGTTACCAATTCAACCGATTGAGAGAGAGAGGCCCATGCTTTCCTTAGTTTGGATTTCGAGAGGTTGGTCCGTTTACCTTGAAAGCGATACAATGGCAGGTTTTGAAATACATTCAAATGAAAGAGAATTGAATAAAAGTCAAAGGCAGAAAAAGACTACAATGCCACAAGCCATGTAAAAGAGAGAAAAGAAAGTGCATCTCACTACCAGTGCCGTCAAGATCGGGTACAAGCACCTCTGAGCAAGTTAAACTTTTGGATGCTTAAACAACCACACCCTTTCCTGCGCCTCTGCACCCCCCATTCATCTTCGGTTAGCGAGAACACGGATCAAAATAACTAAAAAACAAAAAGGCAATGGGGCGTCCCCTATTTATACCACAACTCAAAACGACAACTCAAAAGACCAATTCATTAGCTAAACTCACCCCTATTCACTTACGAAGCAATCGGACTCGCCTCTTTTTTTTGTTTATAGAAAGCGTGTTCAAGGCGTCAAGTCCTTTTTAGTACGAAATCAAACTTCGCGGTGCTTTGCTTACATTACACCTCTGGTCTATCAAAGTTTTTTTCATCGTCCAAGAAAAAATGCCTCTTCAAATCAAAAGAGAATCTCGAAGAACTAGACAATACTTAACTTACCAGCCTTACTAGGCAAGACAGAAACCAATCCTAGAACTACAAGATGATACCTTAGAAGCGACGCGACTTCTCCTAACGACAAGTAAAGGCATACCCTCCTATAAAGGAGAGCTGCTTTCCCTCTATTAGAAAACCATAATTGAAGTCACAGTGGGAAAGGAGAAAGCTCAACCGCGTGGCACAAAACAGTGGGTTTGGCTTCCTGATCTTGTCTTCCTTCAGGCTAAAGCTTCAAGTCTCAATCCGAAGTCAAAGAGAAAATAATAGAGAAATGGATGCCCACTCTTCCCCTGGTGTAGCTGCTGCAAATCACCTATTGAGTTACGAAAGGGTGAATTCCCATTTATTTTCTTTCACATGCACGAGTTTCGTCTTCCCTAGATCAGTAGTCCGCTAGTGGGCTTGGGGTCTTTCTGGATGAGCTTGAAGCTTAGGATTGTTTTAGGGCAGTCTCCGGTGGAGAGGACTTCGGATACATGTCATTCCGATCGGTGACTCCTTCTGTCAATGTCTTTCTTTCTGTCACTGGCCAGGCTCTGAATGAAATAGAAATCCCGTTCGTTCACCCTCAGACTTGAGACTAAGCTTTTTGACTGGCGACTCTCCTCTCTCACTCAAGATAAGGTCAGGTGATCCCTTTCTGTCTCCTTCTCAGTTAGGTCCAATAAGTCCCTTCCCTTAAGGCTTAGGACAGCGCATCTTTCAGGCCTTGAATCGCTTTAATCGGTAACCATATCCATGGACACCAAAGGCTTCCTAGCCGGAGAAAGTACAGTTCAGTCTACAGAGCCCTGAGAAGTTCTATCGAAGTCGATCTTGCTAATCGCGAACCCCTCGTCTTTACTAAGAAGATAAAAAGGGCTTTCTTTTTCTCGTCGCTTCCGGCTTGATCACTGCTAAAGCCCTTCCCGAGCATTTCTGCGAGTTGATTCTACACCTATTTATGGCTATTTTCTGCCAAAAATCGAGTTCACGAACATGTATCTTTATACTATCTTTACGGATTAATTAACCAATTTCTAAACGCTGAAGTAGATTCTATTCTAAAGAGATCCCACTTTACTCGGAATCTTTTGTATAAAATCCCAGTTTTGCCAAGGGAGCTACCTCATTTTTTTTAACCTTGAATTGATGGAAAGCAGAATTTCTTACTTTTCGTGTAGGATTAGATCCAGTGAGGGTCTTTGGCTGACCGATATTGCACACCATCATTTAGCTATTTCCATTTTTTTCTTGATAGGCGGTCACATGTATAGGAGACCAACTGGGCATTGGTAATGGTCTAAAATCTCTTATAGAAGCTCATCAAGGTCCATTTACGGGCCAGAATATATGAGATCCATGGTATGCTCAATTCTCTCTTAACCCTCAATTAATTGAGGGTGGGGTAGAGCCGCGATTAGCTCGTTCCAAGTCCTGTTTCACTGCTGAGCTATTAGCTTTCACGGGTCTACTCTGTTTTGTTCATTCTTACGGAGAGCAATGGGCCCTAGGGGAACAGTTGACTCGCTATGCTCTTGATCCAACTACTCGATACAAGGATCTAAATCTAATCGATCGTGTTCTTAGGCAATGAACTATGGCTGTAATCTCCTTATCTTGCACTCTGTATCCTCGCTCTGTATCATTGAGTTTGCGGCTTTCGAAGGCGATGGGATGTCCCTCCTGCATAAGCACACCTCAATTGGAAAGGTCGGAAGCATCTGTGTGGACTTCGAGCACCTTTTCGAAGTCTAGCAAGACTAGAAAAGGCTCCTGTGTCACAGCTGCCTTCAACTCCTCGAAAGCATTCTGGCACCTCTTGGTCCACTCCCACGACTTGTTATTCTTTAATAGTTCCGCTGCTTTTGCATAAAATCCCTTGATGAACCGCCGATAGTCATTCACCAAACCAAGGAATGACCGTCACTCAGATACCTTGGTAGGAGGCTCCCACTCTCTGATGGCCTGAACTTTATTCTCGTCCATCCTGATCGTACCATTCTTGATCACATGGCCAAGGTTAGCTAAGCCGCCTTCGCAAAGGAGCACTTCTCCTTCTTGATGTAGAGCACCTTCAGACTGTGTTCCAGGCAGGAGAACGTATTCTTCGCTATCTCAATGGGTCATGGTCTGCTTCTTAAACCCTTTACTTATCCTTCACTCATTGCCTATGCAGATGCTGATTGGGCTGGATGTCCCGATAGTCACTACAGGTTATGCTGTCTTCTTTGGTGGCAATCATATATCATGGAGTGCTAAGAAGCAGAGTTTCGAGGTCCAGTGCTGAATCTTAATACCGTTCCGTAGCCTTTGCAGTGGCGGAGACAATTTGGATTCGTCAATTACTTCGGGATCTTCATCTTTCCCTATTTTCCCCTGGAGCTCTTTATTGTGAGAATGTTAGTGCGACGTACCTTGCTGTTAACCCGGGTTTTCATGCTCGCACTAAGCATTTCGAAATGGATTTCCATTTTGTTTGTGAGAGGGTGTCGCGTGGTGAAGTTCGGGTATGCTATGTTTCCAGCATGTACCAATTGGCAGATGTCTTTACCAAGGCTTTATCTTCTGCTAAGTTTGCTCCTCTTCGGTCCAAGCTTCGTGTAGTTCCTCCCCTTCAGCTTGAGGGAGCTTTTAGACCATATATATCTTTGTCATACACCGATCTATAAAGATAGAAGCAAGCCTAGTTAGGCTTGATGTGCCTAATCTTATTCTATCACTATACCAGGAATCTTTTAAAATCTCAAGTTGGTTCATCCAACCAGAATAGTTTGGGTCTCGTTACGCTGTCTTGGATGTTGAGCCTACGTGCGATGAAAGGGATGAAGATGATGCTACTATGCAGACTGACATCTCGGAACAAACTATTAAGAGCCTCTCCAGCTGGCGTCCATGAGAATATCCAGTGTGTTGTGGAAGACCAGATGCGCTCTTAGCTGCCTTTCCATATGGCAAATCTTTCTCAACTTTCATTGGTTTGGCGGGGCTCTTCATCTAGCAATCGAAGGTGAGAGTTGGCTTCATTGCTTGGTTTTTGAAGACGGGAGAGATCTCAGATCAGGTTCAAGCTAAAGTGAGTCATCATAGGGTTCCGCTCCTTGCTTTGAGGAAGTAATCCAACAGGTGTCATCATTATACGGATGGATTCTATTACAGCGGAAAGTTTTTCTGATAACAACGGGGCTGTAGTTCCCTACACTTCTGGAAGCTCCTCCGCCTATGGTCGAGCTGGCGGAGCCAAGTAAACAAGCAGCATACGGATGCGCGCACTAGCTAGAAAGCTCCTTTCGGCACCCCCTTCGACAAGAAAGGGAACGGAACTGCTTATTCAACAGATAGCGGGGGTCTATTTAAACAGGGTCACAACCCAGGTCCGAAATCACTGATTGGCCACTACTATCTTTAAGAACTTAAAGAAATGTCACGAAAGCCGAAAGCCATCACGCCCAAACCAGCAACCCCTTCTTATTATGCTGCTTGCAACTCCGAGGTTTCTGATTGACTTAACTTTATTCCAGGAATAGCCGGAACCAAGCCCTTTTAATTAAAGTAAGCTCAAGCCTCAACCATTGCCATCAAGCATTTCTTTATCAATTCCACATCGGTAAGGGGAAAGAAGAAGGGTAGACTGTATCTAGGCAGCGAAACCAAAATACAACTGGAGTGTAAGAATCTAATAGGATAGGAGCTTGCTTTACCATGTGAAGGCAGGTCCTGATAGACTTTGAAGAAATTGCCTGGGGCTTTCTCTTCCGCTTCAATTACAGAAGATGTCTTTCTTAGCCTTAGGAAAGCAATCCAGATTATAGATTTAAGCCTTCGTATCTTCTTCTTCGTTTGTGCCAAATACCTATTGGTCACTTCACTCCTATAATTCTAATAGAAAGAAAAGAGGTATAAGACTTATTGCTTAGTGAGTTCTGTAGTTCTCTTTCTTTTGTTGAAGGCAGGCTTGTTGTCGAAAGATGAAGTATAGTATTACTATATTGAAAGTACCTCCCACATCAGCCTCACCTTTTTCGTATTATCTTGTCGTTCTCTAGTTAATATGCTAGAGGGATACTATAGTACATTTTCTACTGGGGTAGTGATCCATTCCTTTCGATGGAGTTATCAAGTCCCTTAGATCGGAACTGGGAACTGATCTGCCTTCAGCTCATGAGTTAGGCTTTCCTCTACAAGAGCTTCTGTGTCCTACCTTGCCAAAGGTGTAATCCAGATTGGCAAGATCTTCTCTCCTATCCCTTAGAGTGGGGTAAATTGAGTCTTTTTTAGTAAATATTTATCAGTTTTGCTATAAAAATCAACACAATTATTATTATCTATGGGGTGGATAAAAGTTAGGATATATTTTCTTCCGGAAGAAAGAATAGGTAGTCTCATGAGCATGGAAGTCTGCTATAAAGAAGCTTTTGGACAAATCCTCTGCAGGACAATTATAACGAAGTTTTTCTATTCTGTCGTCGCCTCCTTTCTTTGCCCTCCGGTCCACTCATTGGGGGCAAGGAAAAAAAGAAAGACTGACACAAGCCCCAGCTCCAAAAGAAAAGAGACCGTTGGCATAGATCGAATTACTGAATCGTAGTACACCACTGGGAGGATAAAAAAAGAAAGATATTCGGATTCCTTTTGGGGATTTTGCCCATTACCCTTATGGGATCCCGTTCATTACATTTTTGATTCGTCTTCTGCCTGAAACTAAGAATCCATAGTTCGACTAGTTGAAAGTACGACAAAGGCTCACTCCTAGCTCCTAGATAGGTAAGAAGCCAGCGAAATACAAGTCCAATTCTTTCTATAGTAAAGTAGAAGTCAGATTCCTTTACTACCTGAAGCTGCTAAAAAGAACTTCTATTTCTACGGAATCTATATCCGGACAAAGCCTTCAACTTCCGTCCCACTTCTCTATCTGTCAAATCCCCTTTCTACCTAGGTGTAACCTTTGATAATCCGTCTTCCTATAAAGACCTCAACCTGAAGTAGTATTAGTCACCCTTTTTGGTTCTTCTTCTCTTACGTTTTAGTTTATCTAATTCAGACTGTAGAGTCTGAATTGTCTTTTCGTCTCTATCTTTATCTTCTTTTTCTTTAAGTTCATCATATTTAAGTTTGTTAATTAGACCCACATAAGTCTGTTATTTCTTTAGGTTGAGTATTAACCAAAAGATGATTCTGATCATAGACTGGATTTATTTTTCTATCCATTTTGAGTCCTAGATTGATATTAATATCTTTCTTTAAGATTTTTAGTTTTATTCTATCAATAAAGAAATTACGCGTTAGATTCAAACCATTGACGGCTTACAAACTCTTTAGCAGGACCCTTGTGTTTAAGTATATCACCTTTTTTAGTAGCTAATAGATAGGATTTAGGTGCTAAATAGTAACCATAATCAACAGTATATTCTAGCTTTAACTTCCCCAATTCATTCGATGAAACCTCTTCTTCAGGTAAAGGACTTCCTAGAACAGCTGAGTCAGTATCAGTATAGTAAGAGTCTTCTCTGGAAATGTACTTATACATATGAATACGAGAACCTGCTGTAATAGCAGCCGACATTTGAACAGCAGATATCCTAGGTGGATTCCATTCAATGTCGACAACATCAGAAGTCTTTATTTTATAAGTAATAAGATAGTAATGATCGCCCAGATTGTTAATATCGAAGAAATCCTTTTTCTTTATCAATTCTTCATATCTATCTCTAGTGCATATCTCAGTTACTCTACTTTCTGGATTAATACCTAATCTACCGTAGAGCGAGTTCATAAGAATCTTGTATACATAAGACATAGCTTCGTCATCACTTTTCTTAGCTTCTTGTCTACTTGCGTAGAGTGATGAGATAAAGTTTTCGAAAGGACTAGAACAGTTTTAAAATAAGAATCCCCTTATAGGTATAACCTTGTAACCAAAGTTTTGTGCATACTTTACTCTTCGCTATAATAGACCCCGAAAAATTCGCCTGTTGGGAATATTATACTTCCATCCTCTTTATTTCTATATGGTAAGAGTAAGATAAGAAAGGTCGAGCAATGTTAGTGGGTACACAAACCATAAGCCTCAATAAAGCCAAAGAAATTATCCAATGATTCACCTTTCAAATCTCTTTTCCAGACGGGTTTACCACCCGGCATAGGAAATGTTTTCATGATATATGGGTATAATGAGTTTACATCATAGTAGTATAGATTTTCTCCATATGGTATATAAGCATCAGCATGACCTCCATAGTACCCACGGCGAATAAAAGAATCTTCGTTCCTATTTGGAATATAAATAGGTGATTTATTATAATCGTAATAGCACATACGAAAGATTATCATAGATAGTGCCGTTAATGTCAAAGTATCTACAATATCTACATTCTATTTAGTCCAATAGATTTCTTGAGCCTTCTGCATAACTCCACCTAACAAAATAATATCCTCTTTCATATATTCATAATATTAAGCTCTCTTATCAATCAGATTCGACACACTCACATTTTCATGATCGATACTTCCTTTATTACCTAATTGTGGACATAATGTATTACCCCATACTGATAATTTATGGGGAAGAAGATTTAATGAATCACGTATACGGAATAAGACATTTTTTGAGCCCTTACGATAGACTTTTATTTCTAAAAGAAGATTATTCCTAATTAGCGGTTTTTTAGTGTAATTTTTATCCATATTAGTAGCATAATATTCCATTAAGATGATTCCATCGAATCGCGATAAATTATGGAAGTATACCGTGCGAATCTCAGTATTTACCACATTACCTATACGATCTACAAATAATACATCATTCTAGAACTTCTATCTGTAAACTCAGGTAACATAGGTATTAGATCCTCACTAGAATATCCTTCAATATTACTATTAGATATTGTAGCTAGATTTATATAGTCATTCACCACTAAGAAAGCCGCAGCATAAGGGACATGAGTATCATTTATTATAACTGTCTCCAAATCAGCTACAATGAAAGGATTTCTTTTCTCTTTCTTTTGTTTTAAAACTGGAATATAATTAGGATAACGACGCTTCTTACCATTTTCCACATTTATTGCTTCAACAGGTCTACCACCTTTTACATCTGAAGAAATTAATGAGAATATTTTACGATAAATCTCATCGGAGCTAGGTGGACCTCTTCCTTCAATTACTCGAGAATTATTACCCAAATAATAGAATCGAACCATTATACCTAAAAATAAATCCTCCTTGTAGTCTTCACTTTTCTTAATAATTTATTTAGAAATCATAGAAAAGACATACAAATTAGGCTCGATATTTCCACTAGAATCTACCAAAGAAATGGATGGGCCTATTGTAAAGTCAAATTCACCATCTTTACCCTTATTAGGACTTTTTATCTTTAATCTTAAAAGTTATAGTAAACTTGCCATACTCATAAATAATACTATTGTAAACATATTTTAGTAATATGCGCATTACTTATAATGTAATAACCTCACAGTCTACACCACATCTTAGGTATGGCTTTCGAAAAAAAACTTCACAGATTCGCAATCCTTTATATGCATCCTTTACTATTTCCTTATCGATTATAGCTTCTAAACGGCGGTAATAACCAATGAATTCCTTACTTTCAAAATAGAATCTTGTTGTACAATTAGTGCCATTTTCTTTATCTTGGCATCTTTTTAAAATTGTAACATTCATTTATACGTGAAGACTATAGTTATAACCTAAATGAGACCATCTCTTGAGCTCATCCTTAAATTCATTCCACTTCTTAATTATGAGCTGAATATAAAACAAGAGGATCTTCAGATTCTATTTCATTACACACACCACTTACGTACGTCTTGTAATATGTCACTAAATTTTCTATTTTATTAAATAAGCTGTTTTTTTTAGTCCTAGACTTATTATTGAGATTTTCTATAGATTTATTAAGAATATCTTTAAATAGATCATGTGGAATAGGTTTATACTCCTCATAGACATAGTTAGGGAAGGCTTCTATAAACCAATCCTCGTCAATGTATGGTTCAATAAGATTCATATATATATAATCATTTATTATAATTAGTGGAGATCCCATTTCCATAAACACACCAGTATAGATATAGGGCACCTCTTCAACAAAAGGCAGGGTTGTTATCAAATTATCGTGTACCGTGTATATATGGCCCTTTCTTTTTTTATCATTTACTAGTTTTTTTACAACATTCATAGCTATATATGCATCCTTCTGATGAATAAAGTTGGCGCAGGTCGAATTTAGACTTTTTCGACTATCTCTTTTAAAAGTAGGAATATTTACAGTAACCATATGTCTCTTCCTACCTTTAGATCCACCAGGCTGACTTACTTTTTCATATAACCACATATTAATTTTATCGCTACACATATAGTCTTGCATTGTAGTGAAGAAAGGTACAGAATAAAGCACAGCTCTGTTCATTTTTGTTTTTGAACAAAACCAAGCAACTAGGTTTATTATATTAAGCAAATTTATTATATCAGAATAATTCTCCTTGAAAAAGTTATTACATATTTTAGCAAATAGATTACTATCTTTAGCACTAAAGTAGTCATCATAATGTTCCCTAATATCATTAGCCATAGTATTCAATTTCTTTCCATATATCAAAGGCATAAAGAATTTTTTCACGATCTTTCTATTAAATTTTTTCTCAATTATACTAATCTTATTTTTTTTTTCCAAACTCAGTAGAGTCTACCTCAGTAGAGTTAAACTCAGTAGAGTTTTCATTCAAGTAACTAAGAATTTGACCCTCTAAGTAAGTATATATATCTTTAATATGATCGTCAGATGATGGAAGAAGATTGGTTAACCTACCCCATTCTTTATTGAGTAAGAAAGAACTCATTATCTGGTAAGCACTTGCGCTAGCATCCTGTGTTATACCTTATGATAATAAAATGGATCCTGCTTCAATCTTGCCCTGACCAGACCTAATCACAGTAAGAAAATAGCCTTAACTGGTCTAATATTTCTTTAATACCTAAGTTTAATAGTACTCTAGGACATAACAGTCCTAATTCTTCTAACTTATCACGGTTAAAAAAATCAAATCTAGTTGATCAATATCTATCTCAAAAGCCTCGGATTGAAGACGGTTCAATATGGACAACATTAAATTCTAGTCTTTACCAAAAGATAAAGATATATTGAAATTGTTCAATTCTCGAGAGGTGATCGCACTAAATCGATTAATGACATCCATGGTAAGATTTCCACAAGACAAGTACTCCCCTTGTGGGTCCTGCATTTGCTAACGAATGAGTACAGGCCATTAGAGCTGGATCTTTTCAAACAACCTATGGACCTTGTTGAGATGGATAAGACTTAGGACTAGTATTTCATAGCGTAAGATACTCAATGATCATGCATAACCTTTCTATGTCTATCTATTGCTCTAAGGTATACCTACTTTCTTCTCAGTAGCTATTCCAATCTAAGACAAAAAGAATGAAACTTATTTTTGAGGGTTTCAATAAAACGATGTAGACTCGATTCTGACTTGCATGAGAAAACCTTTGGTTTTCCCAGTATCTTTCTCATGTTGACTGTAAAGAGTTGTCAGAAAAAACTTGGAATCTGGAAAGAGTGTCAAAGTGAGGATATAAAAAAGAAGCATAACCTAAGCTATATTCTCAAACTCGTTTTTCCTCCATCCTTAAAATCTTACTAAGGACTTCCATCCACCAGTCTTTCTTAGACTCTCTCGGTAACTCACAAATAAGGAAGATAGCCATATGGCTAGATAGACTATGACTTGAAAGGAAAGGTTTTATGGAATTAAACTTCCTTTCTCCAGTGTATTCCCTCTTAGAAAAGAATGTCCATAGGTTAACTGAGTAAACCAGATGATAGAGAGAGATCCCCCTGGCTTAGACCAATCAAGATATTCGAAGGTGTAGTATAGACCTGGGACGTTTCCAAGCTCACTCGCCTAGTAAGGAAATGAAATGCGGTGTGATCGAATCCATGGATCTTCATCGTCTTATCTTACTAGCATTCCTAGGGCATTGGTTAAAAATAAACCCAGATTGAAGAAGGGGTGAGTTAGAAAAAACCGTCCTTGGCATGATGATTTAGAGGTTCACCCTAAGCCTCAACCTTGAGAATTCTTCCATTTCTGTGTAGAAAGTCATAACTGCTTCTATACATCTTTCACTATCTGAGTTCAACGAAAACCCAAAACTCTTTCCTTTATCTCTTATCTTACTAGGAAATTTATAGATAACTTCAATCTCTCATTAACTAAAAATCTACTTACTGTAAAACCTATCTTCGGCAATCAATCCGCTCGAAATAAATCTCTGTCTGGAATTTGAAAGATTTCAAAGAGTTCATGAAATTAAGAAGCAAGGAGATCGATAAATTTCAAGTGAAAGAAAGAAATTAAAGGAAATCAAGAGACAGGATCTTTACGAGCAGCTGGCTATACCTCTCCTTAGGCAGAGGGATTTCAAGCTTCTTTCCATAGTGATAGTGAAAGCTCAATCCCAACTGTCGAATCTAAAGCCTAAACCGTCTAAGGTATGAAGTTACTTTCAAAGTAAACTTTCCTGATGCCTGCGTAGAAGTGCAGTTGCTATTAAGGAAGATGTGCCATTAGTTAGAAAAGCAAATTTCACATTCATTCACTTTCGAATAAGCACGAAGACCTAAAAAGAAATTCCATTTCAAAAAGAAGATCTCTCTGTCCCCCGAGCGAGCTCCAGAAGAAGCCACTTTCGTGCTACTAGCTTACTAAGCTTCTTTACCTCTATCTCTACGAAAAGTACAAGTAACTCCAGACGCTTTCTCATTAGCTCATTGGATTCGTCTTATATAAGCATTTCGGATTGGAAACTAATCGTCATACTGGTTGGTTGGCCCCGAACGGAAAGGGAGAGGCTTTTCTCTTTCTAGAGGATTTCGTAACAAAGGGCTCCTGAGGTGCTAGCCGCCCTCTCGGGCTACACTTATACAGCCAGGCCAAACATACTGTGATTCGCCTAGCTGGGTGATACCTTTTGGAATAGATCCCACCCAGACTTACTAGAATGCCACTTATTTCCTTTAAGGGGTGAGCTAGGCCTTACAACACACAGTGTTGACCGCTCCTCAATTCTGACTTTCGACGGGAACAAGGAACGATTGCAGCGATCACACCAAGGTCTTCCGTCGGATAGGGGCAGGCATTTTTCTCTAAGGGGCTTTACTATCTGCTTTTTCGCCTTCTCTCGGCTCCTAACAGCCTTACAGAATGAAGTCCATATTAATAAAGTATCAAAGATGAGAGGCTTAAAGCCAGGTCTTCACTTCAGTCTTCAGCCGGACCGGTTGGGTGAAATCCAATCCCTCTGGTCTCTTTCTCACCCGCTTCTTTGTTTTCTTTGTCATCCCACTTTACCAGAGGAGTGGGAGTGGTGACTGTTTGAAGGATAATAGAAATTTCCTTTCTTTCGATCTACTTCCTAAATGTACAGCTGGGCTGGGGGAGGACTTGTTCTCCTAACAGAGCAGACCAGCAAGTCTCGAAGATATGATAACAAGATGCTCGGGCTAAGGTTCCAGAATAACGACTGGCTTTGTGCCCATTTCTTTTTAATTTAAAGAGAGAAGTGCCTCTTTCTCGGTACAGCTTCTTTATCGAGTTGGCCGCTACTGTTGACTTTAGCTGTTCAGCGATACTAGATCTGTCCCTAAATTCCATTCCTATTTGTTTTAGTTTGTTTTTTTCTAGCACCTGAAATTGGCTGAAGTTGACAAGTCAAGAGTCCGGTCCGAACAAAGGCATTAGATGAAAGCTGTCCCATTTACCCATTCAAGGAAGGGATTCGAGTTAGACCACTTAGTAGCACCTTCTGGCTTACAGGAGACCTTCCATGGTTGATATCTTCCGAGACTGTCTGGTTATCCGGGAATGTGACTCTTTGTTTCCCAGTCCTTATAAGGAGGAGAGCCTACAATGTCCGAATGTTCGAAAGAAAGATGCTACTGTCACTAAGGGAATAGCTCCTTAATTCCTTCTTGTCTCGCTCGCTTAGGCTTTATTCCCTTTTTTCTCGACTAGTTGTCGCATGCAATGGGAAAAATGAGTTTATGTCCTGCCCCTTTGGGGGACCTAGTTGCTTTCTCCAAGTGAGTTTAGTAGCGGAGCGGGCAATAAGAACCTTTCTTGCGGAATCCAATCCATCACAACGAAAAAGACTAGCTTCGGGTTTATCTATCCACGCCATAGAAATGGAATCTTTAGAGATCGACGTTCCCACAATCACTATCCGAAAGAGCTTGACTCGCGGCATTGGCAGGGCCTTTCACACGATGAGGGACTTTCGCCAAGGGTAAAGGATTCTCCGCCTTTCCTGAAGAAAGAAGTCTTTTTATATTTATATACCAGACCACCGGCTTTCCCCAATCTCCCTCTTTTCTTTCTAAGCTAGGGGATGGACTCCCAGCAAAGAGAAGAAGAGGAAGCTCAGCTTTGGAAACAAAGCGACGACTGGATCCTCAAGAACCTCTCCCGGCTAGAGAACAAAATCCAAGACGAAGTACATCGTCTGCGAAAGGAGGAAGGGATGCGGGCTCTTGGTCCTGAGCGTATGGCCCGTACGGTCGAGGACTTTACCGAAAAGTATGGGCTGGCCAAATTTCCAGAGATACTGAATGAAATCAAAAAGAAAGAAGAGAAATTGGGCCATGTTTCCCGAGAGAGGCCGCCTTCTCTCAGGCCAGCAGTCTTCTACTTTTAGTCGACTGCTCTATGACGGGCTTCCCTGTATCCTGGGCTCTGCTCGCTCGTCTACGCCCTTATCAAACAAAGGCCCAGCAAGTAATAATTGAAAAACGATGTTTCCTTTCCTTTCAGTCGAGCACTTCATACCTTGCCTGCATTAAGATTTAAAACTTGTCGTCAAAAAGGTCAGAATCAAGAAAAAAAAATGGAAATAGTGAATCAAGATCTAGATGGATCCCTATCTTTATCTCTATCCACGGAGATACCTTTCTATATGGATAGAAATCGATCTAGACTATCCTCTATCCGGATAGATATGTCCCTATGAGCGACTACGCCGATCTTTATATGTTTTGGCCACGTCCGTTTCCGCTCCGAAGAGGAAGGTTTGGATCTTTCAATCTTATGTCGTGAGGGATGTGACCTATGTTAGGTCCATA
>Ga0157363_1002209_pt1 | contig 16997 bp, 12 predicted proteins | sample AttsexASBM1_FD_111477 | JGI IMG/M metagenome (GOLD analysis project Ga0157363, IMG submission 111477) | Fungus gardens microbial communities from leaf cutter ant in Ribeirão Preto, State of São Paulo, Brazil - Atta sexdens ASBM1 | ecosystem: Host-associated > Fungi > Mycelium > Unclassified ... | reverse complement strand
GGGGTTATGTTGACAGATGCCCAAGTTTATTGTATGACGTCTATGATCTATTTATTTCGATCACCACTTACCGCTAAAGCCATCTATAGGAAAACGGCGGAAGCAAAGTTGTACACCTAATAACTCACAGTTACTCTCCCTAGAACCAAACCATAACTCCTGGAAAATCTCTTCCTCCCTTCTTTTCGGAATTATCTTCTCCTTCTATATCATGGGCACTAACCAGAGAAAATTTTAATAGATGATCTGGCGGAACAGACATAGAGCAGGACGCAAAAAACGACCAAACTCGAGAAATTCAAAAAAGCTAACGTTTCAATTATTACGCGAATACAAACAGGGAAATTTATCTCCCCTCAAATTTCTTTCGTCGACTTAAAAGAGCTCATTTGCACTAAAAATATTGGGATCAAGACTCCCCGACATCCCTATGATAGATCTATGATAGATCTCCCTACCGATATCCCCCCGGAATATACCTTCAGACCCTTCCTTGGATCTCGAATTTCCTTCCCCTTCTTATTCCCCCTTGGCAGACTCTCCACACCCCGCAGTTCTTTCTCTCTCTTTTTCCCCCGTCCTTTCTGAAGACAGCAGGTCTTTCGACGAGATTTTTCAATCTCTTGAAACTCTTGCCAAATCTGCAAGGTTCTCCCTCTCCTTAATCACACCACCTCATCTCTCATAAATACACATACTCATAAACAGAAAACGGCCAAGGCTCGAAACGGCGTATATTTATTATTTGCGTTAGATAATTATATTTGTTTCTTATATTTACATATTTACTTTGTTGTTATTTGGTTCATAGTCTTTCTAAACATTTATTTTTAATTTATATTAGCTTAATCTTAGCATTATTATTGTTATCATACATAAATGTATACACACAGGTACATACATAAATATATACGTATATCTTAGTAAATAAATGTAACCAATTATTTTTTGTAAAACCAATAAGACAGTAATTATCATTTATTTCGCCACCCTTACGATTCACTGCGTCTAGATAAAGATCGTACAGGTCCAATCCCTGGTCAAAAAGATTAACTTCCTTGATCTAAAAGAGAATCGACGGATGCACAATCTTGAATTGGGTAATAGCGTCACGTATTGACGATGATCCACATTTGGGACATAATCAAGTGCATCCGACTTGTGGCTCCCGCCTCAGACGATAACTATAAGAACGGTATCAGTTATATCCTTCCTTGGCCCCTTCCTAATTCCTTCTTTTCTTCGAAATAAACAAATGGGGTCTGGACGTAATAGTATTCCAATTCAATAATATCTTGAATTGGTCAAAACACCAGAAGTATGTCTTGTTTTTAATTCAAATTTATGAAGTGAATGTAATGATTTATTATTACATTAATTTCAAAATGTGTTTTCCATATGAAAAAAGATCAAGTGCACTCAGAATTTACGAAGACTTCGTACATCAAATAGACTCTGACTATCACCAAGAAGAAACCACAATTTTGCTCTCTATATCTAATTTAGGATTAGTGTCGCATTATTCTTAACATGCATTTGATTTGTTTGAGCGTTGTAAAAAAAATAATATTATTGTGGATAAATGAACCATTAGCTATTTGCATTAGTGTGTAGTGAAAAAAGAAAATATTTCACAAGCACTTATTAATTTAAGAAGTACAGTACCCAAAGAATTTTTAAGACGACCTTGAAGTTTAAACGAAATAACTTACAGGAAAGCCACAAAATATAGGCAATTTTTACTTTACACTGGACTTATTGTTTTAAAAACTGTTTTAAATAGATATATATGGGAAAAAGTTCGTGGCATTTTTTCCATTAGATGTAACGAGAAAAACACGAACTTTTTCTCACACCTAATATATATATATATATATATGTACAGGGTGTCTCATAAGATGGATTCGAGCCACATTGGAGATAGAGAATGAATCAAAGGGAACAAAAAATTCTTATACTATTTTGAGATACTCGCTATAATTTTCGGATTAGAAAAGGAAATGTCTAAGCCAATATGCGATTAAGCCGCGCCGCGCGAATTCGTAGGACGGCCCACTCAAACGGCGGCGGCGGCGGCGCGCAGGGAGAGGAAAGTAGCGCTTCGTTGCCTAGCACAGCCTGGCGATTCTATATGTTTCGCCGCATCGCGCCTATATTATCCAAAAATGTTATTTTAGCTGAAGTTTTCCTTATACATTTCTTATGATTATAAATCGCGTTATTTAGCACGATTAAATCGATTTTAACACAATTATAGATATGTAATATAATTAATTAGAGCATTACGCAAAGCGTATGCTGATCGTCGCAATATCTTTCCGTTTGCTTTATTATATGATGTTTCTATTTAATTACGCTTCGAGACATACTTCGTCGCGTCGTTTTATGCTATATTTAGTCGGAGTTTTATTTTTTGACATATTAATGCATGTACACTGAAATTATATCTCGCGTAGATAGCCGCTACATTGTAAATCCAGGTGTATTATTCCAACGTACAATGACACATTTGAATGAGGTTTTTTTTTTTGAGGTCGCTTATTTTTGTCTGGAGAATAACATACTGCTCATTAAAATCGGAGAGGAGCAGTTGGGTCCCTTTCTTTGTAAGTTATAGATTTTTTTTAATGTAATGAACATGGGCATTAAATTTGATGGATAGTTTAATGAAAATAAACTAAAACACTCAATTTTCAATTAGTGTTTTTTCAATACATTTAAGTTTTCAGTTATTACAAACTTAAACATCTCATTAACGTATACATAATCTTTTCAATCACAGAAAATTTAAATTTTATTCATCAGTGAACATTAAAGATTAATAAAATTTAAGAACGTTTCTAACGTACAATTAAACTTGTTAAACGGTAAGAAATATGTGAAAAAAATTTTAATCAAATGCCTCATTATACATGGAATAATACATCTGGATTTACAATGTAGCGGTTATCTACGCGAGCTTATATTATAATTTCAGTGTACATTAACATATCAAAAAATAAAACTCCAACTAAATATAGTATAAAACGACGTGACAAAGTGTGTCTCGAAGCGTAATTAAATAGAAACATCGTATAAGCAAGCGGAAAGGTCGCGACGATCAGCATATGCTTTGCGTAATGCTCTAATTAATTACATCACTTAACATATCTATAATTGTGTTAAAACGTATTTAATCGTGCTAAATAATGCGATTTATAATGATAAGAAATGTATAAGGAAAACTTCAGCTAAAATAACATTTTTGGATAATGTAAGCGCAATGCGGCGAAACACCGCCATGCCAGGTTCTGCTAGGCAAACGAAGCGCTACTTCCCTCTCCTTGCACGCCGCCGTCGCCGCCGCTCGAGTGGGCCGTCCTACGAATTCGCGGCGCGGCTTAATCGCATATTGGCTTAGACATTTCCTTTTCTAATTCGAAAACTATAGCGAGTATCTCAAAATATAATAGTATAAGAATTTTTTGTTCCCTTTGATCCATTTTCCCTCAATGTGGCTCAGACCCATCTTATGAGACACCCTGTATATATTGTATATATATATATATATGTATATATACACATTTTTTAATTCTGCATGTAGCTGTATCAATATTCATCAATCCAATATTAATAATAAATAAGAACAATATAGATTATGCAGAAAAACTATTACAATATTTTGTAAAATTATTTGAAAAAGTCTGGCAAGAAATATATGTCTCATATGTACATATTACACCTCTCGAATGAAGTTCGAAAATTTGGCTCGTTTAGATTTGAAAATTTTTTATAAATTTTAAAAAGTTTTCTTCATAAAACAGAAAAACCATTGCAGCAAGTTATAAAACGATACGCAGAAAAAAATCAGTATGAGGGTATATGAATAATAAATCATTTTACTTCACTTACTAAATTTAAATTAAAAACAAGACATGCTTCTGATTTTTTGATCGGTGAAATTCAAGATATTGTTGAATTGGAATACAGAAAAGTAATATTATTAGAAAATTATAAAATTGGCTGCAGCAACGAAGCAAATAATTAGTATTATGACAAAAGATGAAAACTTATTGATAGTTAAGAATATCGTTAAATATATTAATAATACAATTTATTATATATACAATTTACAATTTGACAAATTGATATGTTCTTGATTATTATTAAGAGAAGTGAAATTGATAATTGATCATCTTCATTTTTAATTCGGCATTCTTTTACAGATTTGCCGATGATTCAAAATAAGTTGCATCATTGTCTAATTTTAGTAACAAATAATCTTTTTTCGTTTCTTTTTGTGCTTCTTTTATGTTTCAAAGAAATAATATAGTCCCTTCTGTTATTGTATGAAATTGTATGGTATTGTATGAAAATTATTTAAATGTATAAAAGAAAATCAGATATGCACTTATTGTACAGCAGTTACATACATTCAACTGTATAGATTCAGTATATTCAAATAGTGTGTTATAAAATAAGAATTACTTACTTTTGACTTAATAATACTATTTAATTTAAATTATTTTTTACTATTTAACTTAATTAAATTTGTTTTACACGTATAGAATTGTTTTAGCACTAAAGATCCAAATTTGAGCGAAATAATAGCACTTTTATTTCTTGATTGTTGTATGTTCACATCACAGTCTAATATGATACATTAATTTGTTTATTCTTAGATTCAGATAACCACGCACACAGAACATTTGTTCAAAATTGTCTATTTATATGATTTTAATGTTATGATGATGATCGATTCTACGGTACGCCATCTTATTACATTCTGTTAAATGTGTATCAAATATCTATCCTGCAACTTCATCCTCTCTCTCTCTTTAGAATCTCAGATTTCCATTCCATAACATACCATCGCCTATATCAACGCGTCAAATAACTGTATCCTCTTCTTCCAATCATTGTCGAATTTTTTTTTTCCAATCCTCCATATCTATCCGATCACTGCCTTCTTTCCTTTACATGCTCCTCCTGCTCCTCATTCCTTTGCAATGTATATTCCGATTTAATTCGAGATTTGAACCTCTTCTATCACCTTACCCTTTCATCTTCAATCCACCTTATTGCTTCTGCTCTCTCCCTTCCTGAATCTCATTATTTTTGTTTTTTCCCTATTTAATTCCAATCTTTTTCTTTGAATATACCCCTCTAATCTCTCAATTATCTCCTCATGCCCTCTTCATTCTCCGCCAGTAATACCATATCATCTAAGTAAATTAAACCGCCTTCTTATCTTTTAGCTTCACTCCTCCCCTTTCCCATTTACTTTTCTCATCTCTTTCTCCAAATCTACCATCAGTATATTAAACAAGGGACTTAACGGACATCTCTGCCTTATTCCCCTCGCCGTCCAAAAGCTTCCCTCCCCCCACTCTCATTCTACTCTTTATTTCCCACAAAATCTCTTCCACCCTTTCAATCAGCCTCTCTTACCTTTCCTCTGCCTCAATATTTCTACCAATATTCATCGAATCAAACCGCTTTCAAATCTACAAATAATGCTATTAATTATCTTTCTTTTTTTTTACCTGTCTATTTATTAAAAAATTCAGCACATATATACTATCCAGTGTTTCCATCCCTTTTCTAAAGCCCGCTTGATTCGATGGAATTAATTCTTTCCTTTCTCCTTTAATCTTTTCGCCAACACCGCCGTATCTTATTAGTTAGTCCTCTATAGTTCCTTACCTCCTCTCCTTGCCCTTTTTTCATTATTGGCACTCCCTCCGTTCCTCTAGCCATCCTTCCCCTTTCCATATTTCATTATATATCCTCCATTTCTCTAAACTCTCTCTCCCATACTTCCACCTTCGGAATCCCGTCCATCTCCATTGTCTTTCCATTTTTTAATTTCCTAATCACCTTTCTTATTTTCAGCTCCTTTTCTCCTGCCTTCTCCTTTCTCTTTTTCCCTTACCACTCTTCCTTCCACCTCCTCTCAACACTTCTTTAAAATATTCATCCCACTTTCTTATCTCTATTTATCCTCTTCCACTTCTTTCTTTTCTTATTTATTATTCTTCAAACTTGTTCCTCATTCTTCATTCTTTATACTTCTCTTTCCCATCTTTACTCTTCTCTATACTCTTCTCTTTTTTCTTGGTTTTACATAACTCCTTATATTCTCTTTTTTTTTCCTGTAATCCTCTTCTCCCCCCTTACTTTTCCTCCATTCCTTTAATACCCTTCTCATCTCTGATTTCTTTTCTCTACATTCTATATCTTCCATCATCCTCTTCTTTTCATTTCTTTTCCTCTCTCTTCTTCTGTTTTCTAAAATCTCTCTTATTCTTTCTTTCACTTCCTTCAGGTTCTTATGAACATTCTCTTTTTTCCATTCCATTCTCCCTAACATCTCTCTATCCCCCTATCTCCCTCATCCCATACTCCCCTATATGCTCCTTTCCCTTCCCTTCCCTCTCCTCTTCTCCTATCTCTACCTCCCTTCAGTGAGACTATCAATGGATGATAGTCCGAATCTATTGCATCCTCTATTTTCACATAATATATCTTCTTTCTCATTTCCTCATCTACCAATATATAGTCAATCATGAGTCTCCGCTTTCTCATGTGTATGTCCAATTTCCTTTCTCATCTCTTTTTACATTCCCATTTAAAATTGATCTTCTCTTTTATAAATTTTACTAAATTATTTCCATCCCAGTTTTTCTTTTTGTCCATTGATCTTGTTTCTTCTTTCTTTTTCTTCTTCTTCCTCTTTCTTATTCTCTTCCCTTATTCTTTCTTTCTCTTTCCTTGTTATTATATTAAAATCCTCTCTTATCACTGTTTTTATTTCCTCTTTTTTTTCCTCCATTCATTCCGCTAGATTCTCCAACTTTTTTTTCATATCCATGTTAACACTCCCATCATAGTTATCCTATTCTTACCTACTTTTGTCTTCCCATCATCATCCTTTCTACTTCTTTTTTCTCCTCTTTTCCCTTTATACAATCTCTTTTAATCCATCACCAATTCCGTCATTACTCTTCCTTTTTTGTTTCTCTTTTTTCGGCCTCCATACATATCCATCCGATAGTCTCTCCCTCTTACGTTATTCCATCCTTCATCCATGTTTCCATTAATATCCCATCTTTTCAAATTTGCCCAAAAGTTCCTATCCTTATTTCTCATCACTGCCACATTCCAAAAAGCTATCTTCACTCCTTTCTCTTCCCCATTTTCTTTCCCCATTTCCTCTCTCCCTTTCATTCTTTTTCAATCCTCTGCTCCCTATTTCCCTCTTTCTCCTTTCTCTCTCCTCTTCCCTAAATTTCTCTTTACCTTCTCTCCCTCTTTTTCCTATTCTTATCCCTCTTTCCATCCTTATCCCTCTTGTTCCCCTTCCTAGTCCCCCTGTTCCTGTCTCCCCTTTCTTGCTTTCTTTTCTCCATCATAATCCATCTTAATTTTTTCCCCTTCTTCCATTCCATTCCTTTACCATGCCGTAGTTCTTCCCTTTCTTCATCCTATTTTCACCATTCTCTTTTAATCCATATCCCCCCCGTCTCATCCTTACTCTTCTTCCCTCTTTCATGACATATCTCATTATCTACATCTTCCTCTCTTGCCAAGTCAAATCTTCCTCAATCCATACATTCCTTTCCTTCAGCTTCCATTTATTTCTTATTATATTTCCCTTATCTTTTAAATTCTCCAATGTTATGACCACCATCCATACCTTCTCCTGTCTATCCGCCTCTATCTTTCTTATCTTTTCTATCTTCACTCCCACTTCTATTCTTTCCATTTCTATTCTTTATTTCTTTAATCTTCTCTTCTATTTCCCCTTCTCCTTTTTTTTAATCTTTTTATAATATTTCTTTTTCTTTTCTCTCTCTCTCTCCATTTACTCCTCTCTAATCTTCTTATTCTTTCCATCTTTCTATCTCATGCTTACCGTCTTGCTTTTCACTCCCCTTTCCATTTTCCTGCCCCTATCTTCATTTTATTCAATTCCCTTTCCAACATCTTTATCCTCTCCACCATCTTCTGCTTTTTCTTCTTCTATCTTTCCTTTCTTTCCTTCAAGTCCTCTTTTATCTTCTCCATTTCTTTTCTCATCTCCTTTTGTCTCTTAGCTACCTCTCTTATTTCTTTCGTAACTTCCCTTCCCTCATTTCCTCATCTCTTTGAATATCTTTTGCATCTCCCCATCCTCTCTTATTTTGATCGGTAATCTTGTCGTCTTCTTATTCCTCCTAAGAAACCTTCTCTATCTTCTCCTCCTCTTTCACCTCTCTTCTCTCCCTCTCTCTCTTCTTTTTTAAGAACTTCATTAATTCATCTGTACTTTCACACCTATCCTTAGCTTTTTAATTCTATTCGTCATCTCTCTCTCTCCCTCTTTCTCTCTCTCTCACTCTCTCTCTCTCTCTCCCCTTCCCTTCCCCACTTTCACCTTTTGTTCTGCACACTCACAAAATCCACTTTATCCTATCACACCGGAAACGGAAGTCTCAATAGAGAACACATATATTTCTAATTCTCTTATTGCGACTTTTTATGCATAAAGGGGAGCATAAAGATGTCTGAATGTTTATAATTTAAGTTGAATGTTTACAAATTAAATAAATTTGACATTCTTTAAATACTTAATATTTTTATTATTTTTAATTTTTACTTTTAAGTTTTTAATAATATTATATGTTTATTCAGATTAGGGTTCACTACACTTTCGTAAAAGAATTTGCCAAAAATCTTCTAACAACATTTTTATCATGAATTCGTCAAAATTATTTTATTTCTTATTGACATATATTGTCAACGATAAAAAGATTTTTCTATCATTCTTTTAATATAATCTTATTCTATATATTCTTATTATCTAAAAACTTCTTTGAAATGTTGAATACCTAATATACAATAGTGTTATTATGAAAAATACTGTTATGTTGATAATAAAAACTATAAAATATACAATACACGCACGCACACACACACACACACACAAACACACACACACACACACGCACACAAACAAGCACGCAAGCACACACGCACGCACGCACACACACACACACACACAATACAAATATCTATTATATTATAAGTACTACATTTTTTCTTTATTATTTCTTAAAAAATGTATTTTAGAGTATGTATATCAATTTTCATATTGGTACTACCATGGTTTCAAAAGTTATTGAATTTTGGGCAGCAAACCGTCCTTTCGGACCAATGTATGTCGCCGGCCCGTCGGGAATTTTTCTCCTCAATAGTGGAACAAACGCCGACAGAGTGATTGTTGATTCGTCTTTGTCTATTTAGTGGACCGAAATTCGTGGATATAGCAAAAAATACAACTAAAAAAATTCGTGGATATTATCAATCGGATCATGTACATTAGCTACGTTCAATATTCACATTTTGTGGATATAGAACTTCAAATAAAGTATAGCTAAGGCTAAGTTAGATCTTATATTCAAGATCGTCTTAAGTATGGTTTTAAGAAGTTACGAACCAATCAGAAGGCTGTATTAGCATCTTAAGATATTACTTAAGACAGTCTTGAAATAAGACTCGACTATGAATACCGGCCTAAATCTCATGGCCGATTTCAGATTTCTTTTTGATTATATAGAAGAAAGATACCTATTATAAGATATCGAGTTCATTTTGAGTAAATGCTAGAAGTCTATAGGCAGAATTTAAAAAAATAATAGATCGTTTTGAAGGGAATTTAATAAGCTTTAAGGTAATGTTACATAAAATTTAAATCAAATTCTATTTTTTTTTTAATTAAAGATGTAAAAAGTGAGGAAAATCGCAAAGTTAAAAAATTGTGCTCTTAATATGAGGTGTTCCGAGAAATCGATAGTAAAACGCAAAATATATCAGTATTGCAATTAAAAAACTTTATTAATGTTTCTAAAATACACAGCCAGCGTGCGCGAAAAATGAGCATACAATAGATTATACTCCGAACTCATCTTTAAATAGTTGGAATCAAGCATCGCAGATATAGGCATTCGACGTTCTGATCGTCTTTTTTATTATTGTACAATAATATTTATATTTTAACAACAATTTTTACTATGACATAGGAGCACAGGTTATTTCATAGAAATACCATGGGTATCTCATATTACGATTTCCACGTTTTATGGTTTTACGATCATCAAATCTAACTTCTGTAATTAAACAATTCAACGTATCCCGTATTTTTCTACTAATACGATTCTATCATTACATAAAGAATTTATTGCCAAATATTTATTTATTAAATAATAAACAAGGTTTAATTGCTCATCTCAATGAAACTTGAAAACATCCAAATTCTAAAATCTTGTTTTACAATGATTATAGGCATAATCTAATAACGAATTTTCTACTAAATAGTTTTCAATCCAAGAGCAATAAATTCATGGTGGAACCAACAGACAGCGTTTATTAGCTACACTATCTCACATTAGGCGCCTATTTCGTAATAGGAGGTTTTCCAAAGAGTAAAGAGAAACAGAAGAGAATGTAATAGTAGGAATAGCTAAATCTGCGGACGGATGTACGTCATGGCAGCCATCTTAAGCGTTCACTTTTTTTGATGTTTATACGACAGTTTTAACAGAATAAAGATCTTGAACAAAACAGTTCATTATTAATAAATATTGTAAAAAGCGCCATGATGCATTGCCGGGCGTGTGATGTAACAATTTCAGCTCAAAATTATGGGATAACTTTTCATCGGTTATTATCAGTAATAATGAAAATTTTATATTTTGGAGGTTATCGTATATATAATACATTAACGTAGACTCAAAGAATAAAAAGAAATAAGAGGGAATAGTGGCGATAACTAAATCTGCGAACAAATGTACATCACGGCAGTCATCTTGAGCGTCTACTTTTTATGCTAGCATGTATTATATATTACTTCTGTCCGTTTGCTTATAACCAAACATTCCCTCCTATTTTCCTTTAAGGACTCCGCACAATAAAAGGAATAAAGAACAGAGAATAAGAATTTCAACCTCGATCAGAAACTGTGTATTCTACAATACACAGTTTCAATACACAATACTACATGATTTCTGATAGGTTGAAATTCTTAATATCTATTCTCTGTTCCTTTTATTGTGTGGAGCTTCTAATAAGAAAGAGATCAAATTCAAGCGGCCAATCACGAAAAAAGTGGGCTCGAAACACGAGGTAAGGCTGGTATTCATAGTCGGTTCTTATTTCTTAAGACTATCTTAAATAATGTTTTAAGACGCTAATGCGGCTCTCTGGTTCATGAAATCTCAAGATCGAATTTACGATGGTCTTGAATATAAGAACCGACTATAAATACCTAGAAAAATCCATAGAAAATTCGACATATATGATTTTAGATGTGTTATTGCGCCTTGCAGAAAAAGTTATAGCGTTTTCCACTGAGAAAACTGGTGCGCACTGAGTGTAATTTTATTGTTCCACTGTGAAAACTTGTTCCACTAGTTTAATGTTTAATGTTGTATTGACCTAGTTTCCACCGAGGGTTTAAGCCGGATTAGAATGTAAGAACCAATCAACTACAGTCGAGCATTCCCCTATTGTTCGACTGGGAAACGGGGGAGGGAATACTCGATTGTAATTGGTTCTCATGTTCTAATCCGATTTAAATCCTTGGTACAAACGCCATTGATAAAACTGATGCAAGAAACTTGCACTGAGTTTATTTTTTGCTCCACTGTCTTCGAAGTCAGTGGAGACCAGTGCAAGTTGAAATTAAGGTTGTGTCTGTGCTAAAGTATGATATTATGTTATGATATAATATTATGTTATTATATAATTAATGTTATAACAATGACATTGTTTACTTTCAATATTTCTAATAATAAGCTCTGCAATAACATTTTGACGTTTAAAACTCTTGAAATGTAAAAATTTAATTTAAAAAAATGTTTTAAATAAATAAATGAATATTGTAAAATAAGTAATTTAAGTTTGAACATAGTTATATAAATTTTTAGAGGTTATAAAATGGATGTCAATAAAATAAATGTCGAATGATATGTTCCATTGGACCGCACCATACTAAACCTGCATTATTACTGCACAAGTGCAGTTTTCATTTGTTTCAGTTTTAGTGTCTAGCACGGCACTAGTGCTACAATTTTCAGTGGAAAACGCTATTAGAAGTATTAACTGTCACGTGGTTACAGGTGTGTGTGTGTGTGTGTGTGTGTGTGTGTGTGTGTGTCTGCAGTAGTAGTAGTAGTAGTAGCAGTAGCAGTAGCAGTAGCAGTAGCACATGATTTTCACAAGCCTCTTTTGAAGCTATTTTTACATCATTAAGAGAGTTCTGCAGAGACCTAAACAAATGATAGTCTGAGGGTGCTATGTCAGGACTATACGATGCATTAAAACTTACCAGCCAAGCTCTCGCAATTTTTGCCGAGTCATCAAAGATGTATGTGGTCGAGCGTTGTCATGATGGAAGACGACTCTTCTCCTATTGATTAATTCTGGCCGCTTCCTCTCAATTGCTTGTTGTAATCTCTGTAGTTGTTCACAGTAGAATTCGGAATTAATTGTTTGATTGGACGATAACAGCTCATAGTGAACAATTCCCTTCCAGTCCCACCACACACACACACACACACACACAATATCACCTTCTTCCTCGTCAATCCAGGTTTTGCGATTGCTTGCGCCTTCTCTCCTTTCTTTATCCACGATCTTTTTCTAGTTAGATTGTCGTAGGTGATCCATTTTTCATTATCAGTTATCATTCTCTTCAGAAATGGCTCAATTTCATTCCGTTTCAGTAATGTATCACAAATGTTAATTCGGTCCATCAGTGTTCCTACACTCAACTCGTGAGGAACCCAAACATCGTGCTTCTTTTTGTATCCAGCTTTGTGTAAATGATTTAAAACTATTTTGTGGTCGATGCCTAGTTCCCTGGCAATCTCCACAGTGCTCACATGCTTATCACGCTCAACTTTTACCATGATTTCATTGGACTTTTCAGTGATTGGTCGACCGGAGCGAGGTTCATCTTTCACATCGAAATTTCCAGCACGAAAGCGAGCGAACCATTTCTGTGCTGCTGATTTTGATAGAATATCTTCACCGTAAATAGTGCAAATTTTTTCACAAGCCTGTGCAGCATTCTTGCCTTTATCATAGTGATACTGCAAAATGTAGCGAATTTTTTTATTTATTTCCATTTTCAAAATAAAATAACTTTTGATCCACTTCGATTTCAATTTTTTACGACTCAAAATAAAGGTTAAAATGTCACTTTTTAAACGCACGTCTAGTGTTGCCGATGCGATTAGTAGTTCGACTGCTGAGCATTTAATGCCATTTAGCGGAAAAAACGCCACGAACTTTTTCCCATACCCAATATTTCTAATCCATGAAGTGGAATGTGAAAACAGTCTTTTTATGGCAACTTTCAACAAGCTCCGATTAACTTAACGGACCTAGTAACCTTGCAGGATTCCAACTGAAACTGATGTCGGAAAGAAAAAATGTGAATTGAAGAGTTAAACATTCACTAATTATAATTAACTATAATTTTACATACTATATTGAACACAAAAATAGGTTATTAACAGTTACCAGAGAGAAACATTGCTATATAAGTTAGTATTACAAATCTAAATTTATAATTTCTCTCTTTAAATTTATAATTTTTTCTCCAACATCAGCTTCAGTTGGAATTCTGCAAAGGCCTTAGTTAAGTTAAGGACAAGCATCTCAGCACAATAAAAAAAATAGAGAACAGAGAATAAGAATTTCAACTTATCAGAAATCATGTGGAATACACAGTTTCTGATAGATTGAAATTCTTATTCTCTATTCCTTTTATTGTGCGGAGTCCCTTAATCGGAGCTTGGTGAAAATGGCTCTTAGAGCGATCTTTTTATTGTCTAGACTGCAACTTCTAGGCAATTAGACCCCAAGTGAGTAGGATATATATTACTTTTTTTTTATCTATCATCAGATATCATGTATTGGAATATACAATTTTTGATAGGTTGAAATTATATTCTCTGTCCTCTGTTCTCTGTTCCTTCTATTGCGGAGCCCCTTACTCTTATTTTATCTCTGTAACAGATTTCCTAACCTCAATAGTTATCGCAACTTTAACGCTTGGGGCGTCGAATAGCTGTGTCACTTGATTCGTGATTTTTCGTTTCGAGTTCGATCCCAAGCGTCCCGCATATATCGCGGTTTTTTCCGCGATGTTTAATCGGAAAAAAAAGACTAATAAAGGTGTGCCGTATTGTTGGAACGCTTTAAGGAGCTGTGAAAAATTGAAAGACTTAAGGCCATTGCGAAAATACAAAGGAGCTAAGAATTAACAGTATTATAAAAATTTGTTTTTGTTCTATAGTGTCTTTGCGCTATATTGTCCAAAGAATAGAACAGAAGGCGTCTAATTTCCCTCAACCAAGGGAAAATTTAAAAAAAAAGAAAAAAACTTTAACGCTTAATACTTCGGTTCACAGGACAGATTGACGCCTTTTTTGCCAGATTTTTTCATTTCACATAAAAGCGCGTCGAATAAGCTTAATTTTATTGATTTTTGAAATAGGATAGTTAAACTGAATAATTTTACCTTATTTATAAACGCGATAAATGTCTTATGCTGATTCTACAATGAATCGGTATCGGAAATCTTAAATCTTAGTTTCTCTTAGTTTTAACCTAAATAGGTAACCTAAATAGGATTATGATTTTCTGCATCTACTAGTTGTGTAAAATTTATCTTATTCGTTTAATCGTTTTTTAATGATCTCTTTTCTCTCGATGGCGACTTGTCTTTGTCAGGATTGGAAATCTGGAGAAGGAAATTATTGTGGGAGAGATTTCTTGAGAAACAGTCACTTGAATTTAAACGAACACTGACTTTAATTGAGAAAAGACACGAACCGCAATACATTTTTTTATAAACGGGCGTGTTGACGTATAACATTACTTCGAAATACGTTAAAGCAATCTTTAGAATGTTAGCGAAACTAAATCGCGTTATAACAACGCTCCGAAGAGTATCTTTTCCAAATTCTCAGAACGAATCGCCTCGTGATCCGACGTTTTTATAATCTGTGCCCTGAGAGCGCCACATATTCGACTTGGTGCTTTGACTTTTCGGTGACAGGTGTCGTAAGTGATCTTATGACAGCGCAAGTGCGAGAACTTGATTGCTTTATTATTTTGTACAGTTGTTAATTGTATAGTCGTTTAGCTTGATTAATGAAAAAGAATAAAATCGAATTTAGTCAATCTTAAGAAAATTGGTAGTCTTATCGTACAAGTTGGCTGTTGACCAACTTTACTGATTCAATAAGAAAGCACTGATTAGGACTATTGACTACCGACTTATTATAGAATCAGCTTTATAGTTTTCCTAAAGGATTTTGAGACATTATTTTTAATGCTTCAGGGCCCTTGATTACATGATTCACTAAAACCCAAACGTCATTCTCCTAGGTCTGTCAAGATGGGTTCGATGTTAATACTCTGTCCAATACTATAGAGGTTTGTTCGCGTCGCATGCTCCAACATGTTGTAATATGTTCTTACCATAGTTCTTACTTCATTCCAACGCGCTTAATGGAATGAGGAGCTGTGGTAGGAACATGTTGGAGTTTGTTGGAGCTTGCGACGTGAACAAACCTTATTATATGTCGATGGTTGCATCTAATGAAAAGCACAGGCAATAGGAACAGGAAATAAATTTCAACAGAAAACATATACATTAGAATGGACGCTTTCTGATAAGTTGAAATCTCTTATTCCCTGTTCCTGTTGTCTGTATAAATAAAATAAGTTATAATAAATAAGAATTACACTCAAGAATTGCTCCTGCATTAGACTGCACTAGAACTCTCTTTCTCGCTTTCGACAAAATATACTTATTTTGCTTTAAGTTTCCAAAGTGTACACAGTTTAGTCACAGAAAACACATCTAATATTTCTCTAATTTAAAAAGTTTAAGGCTTTGCAATAGAAGAAATAAGGAATTAGGAATAAAGAATAAACGATTTTAATCTCAGAAATCATGTATTCAATTTCTGATAGCTTAGAAATTCGTTTATTCTTTATTTCTAATTCCTTATTCCTTCTATGCGCAGAGCCTAATTTTCAAATTAAGTTATACACATTCTGTATAATACATAGAGGAAAGACCTCTATTATGAGATACCAAGTATATTTTGGATAAATGCTAGAAGACTATGGACAGAATTTAAAAAAATAGTAGGTTATTTTGAAGGGAATTTAATAAGTCTTAAGATAATGTTATGTAAAATTTAATTCAAATTCTATTTTTTTTTTAATTAAAGAAATATAAAAAGTGAGCAAATCGCAAAATGAAAAAATTGTATTCCTATGTGAGATGCCTCGAGAAATCGATAATAAAATGCAAAGCATTGCAAAATACATCAGTATTGCAATTAAAGAACTTTATTCAATGTTTCTAAAGTACAAACAAACACAATATCGCGCACAGTCAATGCACAGTCAGTGTGCGCGAAAAATGAACATGCGATGGATTATAAAAATTTCAAAATGATAAAAGTGAGCGAATTTACTAGAATACTGATTATTTCATTAGTCAACACCTAGTAAATTTGCTCACTTTTGTAATTTTCATCTTATTTGAAGATACAGAATCGATCCCCAGAACTCGTCTTCAAGTAGTTGAAACCAAGTATTCTATGTTCATTCTATGTTCATTCCGATCGCCTTTTTATTATTGTATTGTAATAACATTTATGCTTTAGTAATAATTTTCACTATGACATAGGAGCATACATTATTTCATATTAGAAATACTGTACTACATGGGCTGAAAAGTTCCGGGATTTTTCAATACTTGGCGCCACTAGAAAATGAACATGATTCATTTCGAGAGATTCATCTGTCACTAGTTTATGTATGAAGTTTTATGAAATTTCGTTCATTCGTTTACAAGCTACAGTCGTTTAAGTGGCGCTACTTTCGCCTTCGTTCTGTACCATCACGATAACGCACCGTCACACACGTCCTTGAAAGCGATGGCC
>Ga0157363_1002208_pt1 | contig 16998 bp, 5 predicted proteins | sample AttsexASBM1_FD_111477 | JGI IMG/M metagenome (GOLD analysis project Ga0157363, IMG submission 111477) | Fungus gardens microbial communities from leaf cutter ant in Ribeirão Preto, State of São Paulo, Brazil - Atta sexdens ASBM1 | ecosystem: Host-associated > Fungi > Mycelium > Unclassified ... | reverse complement strand
TACACATAATTATTTTTATAATCCAACAATATTATTTTAGATTCAAATTTATATCTAGCTAAATTTTTAGATACAATTATTTTAGCAAAACCGTTCTCTTCTTGTAGACACAGATCTGACATTAATTTTATAATATTTAAATAAATGTAATTATGTAGATTATTAGGATGCTCAAACTTGTTAGTAGAATTGCAAAACATTACAAATAATTTGCAACATTACATGCTTGAGCGTCTTACATAATTACTTTGATAATAAAAAAAAATTATTTTTAAATCTGTATTTAGCCAAATTTTAACTTCAATCGTTCTTTCCTGATTTATGTATCGTGGCAATTTTTTTTATCTTATCCGTTCGGAAGATAAATTTCAAAAAATCTTTTTAGCAGTGTGAAAGACCATTATCTCCTTAATAAAAATTTCTTTGAACACATCATAAAATAAATATAACATTGAAATGATATCAATTTCGAATAATTTAATATATACATATAACACACAAGTCTTTTTTTTAGCTGCGTATAAGGCACGAGCGAAATGTTCAATAATCGCGCCGCTCGTTCTCTCTACAATCTCATCGTCTACTCCTAAGTATCCGGATAAGATTAAATCCCCCGACGACGTTCTCGACGGCGTGGTCCGCTGTCCTAGCAGGGACGTTTGCAATCGAGTCACACTCGAGAAGACGCGCCGGTAACATTATATCTACCCGAGAGCCTCGGTGGGGAACCCGGAAAATTAAGATTAGCAGATAAGGTCGTCGGGACCGGGTCCTTACGACGGCTTCATTTCGAGTACACGTCACAGCTGCACGTGGTCATAATGATAATCACGCAATAATCATAATGATGATAACGATTAAGAGAGAGAAAGAGAAAAGAAGAGAGTCAAAAACAGCTAACACGACATCTCCAAAGAGACAACGAAGCAGATAAACTGTGGAAAGAAACAAGAAGAGAGAACGATGGAAGGGATGGTCGAATGGTAAAACGGGAGCCGACACAGCGGCACGCAAACTCCGGTGTGTCCTGCTCCCAAATAAAACCGACGCCGCATGTAATATGAGAGACTTATATAGTAGTGACTAAGATCTAATCTGCGCTGTGTCTGTTCGCGAGGGAAACACTAGACACGCCGGACACATCGGCGCGACCCGGGTGGGAACGGGTCCTACCAAACAAGAATCTCGAGCTACCTTCTTGGAAGAAGGTGTCCCGCAGATTCTGCGAGATCGGCATCCTCGAAATATCACAAATTTCGCTACGCGGTAGACGAGTCGATAGACTGCGTCGGTTGAATGTTTAAACGATCACAAGACGTGTCATTCGTGAAGCTTTCCGTACAAGGTTTTCTCCAAAGTAGCTTTGCAAGTAGAGTAGGTAGGATTTCCCGAGTAACAAATTTGCAAAACACGTCGCAAAGACGTCTAAAAGGTTCGAAGTCCTTGGATCTTTTATGACGACTGCAGTTGGAATTGCAAACTGTTAGAAATTCTTGGTTTGCTACTTTAAGTGATCACTGACAATTCTCACGTAAACGAACCGACATTCATTGGCGGCTCCCACGATTGTAAATTCGTTCGAAGGAACGCTCGTCGCCCAAATGTCGTCACGTTTGCGCGTCCAGCGAAAATAAATTCTTATGTACTTCCGTCACGCGGCAATTAAGCAACTGGTGACAACATACGTTCCAACAGCAGGCAAACGTTTCTTAAGTTTATCATTGAATCTATAATCTTAATGGACCTAATTCATTCCGGGCAAGTCATGGACCGTCAACTTTCAGGCAGATCGATTTATCGCAAATGTTTTAATCTAGGATTTCTGAGAGAATTTCCGTAAATGGTGATCTTATCATGGCATCTCACTTCTCGTCTTCCATTTTATACTTTCTTTTTGTTTAAGCACGTAATTAGGACAATTTTGCTGAAATATCTAAAAATTTAGCTAGATTTAGAAATAATTTTATTAAACTATAAATAATTATGTACATTTGCTTAAGCTGATTGCTAGAATAAAAAAAGATGCTTCTTGCAGCATTGCTCATTATGCTCGAACATCCTGTGCAATTACTTCGATAAATCAAAATTATTTCACATCTCTGTAGCTAGATTTTTAGATACTTCAGTAAAATCTTTCATTCTTTTCATATATTTTTATTTATATTCACAATATTACAAGACTCATTTCCTATAAAATCCACTTCACTTTGGTCTTCTTGAGCTAATATAAATTATAAACATTCCATTGCACGCGGATCCCTTACCACTCTCGTACCCTTTGCACGGACAGGTCCATCGAAGGGGAATCGAAAGTGCGCAGTGTTTCGGTCAGCGATTAAGCAAATGAGAATCGTTTCTCGATTAGCATACTTCGCCAGCCGGCTGGCCGGCGGGATTGTGAAGAACGAGGGCCGATATCTTGCCAAGGGTGTGCCCGTCGAGGTGCCAAGAGGGATGAATGGAAACAAAAGACTGATCGCTATCGTCGAGCACGCGATCGCCGTTGTCACGGTCCCCGGACCGATTTTCCAACGACGAAACAAATGTGCGTGTCGTTTCATATGATCGCTATCTGCCATGTGGATTGTGATGAAATTTTGTTGAAACCCAAGCACCGCTTTTGTCGTCGGGGATTCATTATGGCAATTACGTCTGTTTCCGGTGTGCGTTTCGCGTCCGGTGCAACCATGGTTAAAAGCCGTTATACTTTGTATTTCACGCGACGCAATAATACTATATCATTATTATAAATGACTTTTTGTATGTATATTTAAAGTCAGTCGTTAAATGAAGTAATTTAATCTTATACTGTCATTTTTAATCTTACTTTGATATATAAATTAAAAAACATTTATTTATAACTTGTCTTAAAACTTGTTATTAAAGTCTTTGCGTTGAATTTTTAACATATCATATATTAATATAACACAATTGATTGTGTTGTTTAAACATTTTGTGTATAAGTAAATAATTTACATAAAAATAACGTATTTTAAAACGTAAATTTTTAAAGATAAATAAAATGTGTTAATTAAAAACATTATAAATGTTAATTTTACTGAAGAAATATATTTCACATAATTTGCTTAAAAATTATGTCAGTATTCAATTTTTTAATATATATTTATTTCTCAATATAACAAAAAAGTGGACTGTGAAATGTGTTAAATTTAACACAAATTTTTCAACTATGTTACGATTGAAGAAATACTACTCTCGCAATTCCTCCAATTAACATTATTATCAGCTTGTTATTTTGTTGTAGTTTATATCAGATTCTAAAAATGTAGTATGTAATGCACGTAAGTTGGAATGATAGGATCTCCGCGTTTACAGCTAACGCGTTTACGGCGATGCATTTACGACATTACGTGTGCATGCGTAAAATGGCGCTTCGTCGGGATTATACGCTCGCGACGTCGCGCGAGTAATCACGGGTGACCACGCGCGCGTGCATGTGTACACGCGTGCGGTCACTTTAGCATGCAGCATCGTCGCGGATGCACCAGCCGGTCGCGCAGTGTAAGCAGAAGTCGAATGGAATGCCAGCAGGAATGCATGGCTCTTCTTCCCCGCAGGGCGCATTATAGAGTTACGAACTCTTCGTTTACAACGGATGGGTCATGGCGATTTCGTGGCCCCTTTTTTACCTTTCTCTTTTTCTTTTTGTGTTTGCACGATTCTCTGCACGTGCTAACCTAGCGATGATAGTCTGTGCAAAGTAGAACGAAAGTTTATCAAAATTAACATAATTAACATTGATATGTGAGAAAAAATTATTGCAATTACTATAATTTAACTCTAATTTAACTCTAATTTAACTCTAATATATTTTGAACTAAATATTTTTTTATAGAAACAATAAATGTATAATTGTTATTATTAACATTATAATAGTAATAATTATAAAAATAAAGCTTTTAATCGTAGTTATTTAGTTCAGAAAGGGGTCCAGGCTTAAATCCTGATTGAAGTAACAATTTTTATAATTACAATAAGTTCTTTGCAGTATCTTAAGATGCTTACTAACATCATTATTAAATTAATTCAATTTGATTTAATTCGTGATATTATTTCAGCTTCAATTTGTATTTTAAATCTAATAGTAATCGATGTGCAGCTTATATAACCGAAAGATATATTTGTAATTTACATATAAATGTTATTAGATTATGCGGAAAGATTTGTTGAAGTATCTGAAAATTTAACTATTATAAATATAGGTCTGAAAATAATTTATTGAATCAAAATAATTATGTGAAATGCTCAAACATTGATGACAAAAAATTATAATAGTCTATGATTCTATGTTAGTTTAAACATTCTACATTACATAATTATTTTGAGGATCTAAACAAATCAAAAACAAATTTTTAGATACTTTAGCAAAAGAACTTTCGTTCTTTTCTTCCATCAAGAACTGGTCTTGACTATATTTGGCGATTCTTCATAAAGTATTTGTATGCAATTATAGCAATTATATAAATATATTGATAATTTTTTTCTGTGTATATTTTATATAATCGCTATAATAAATCCTCTATAATAGAAACGATTGCAACTTTAACGAAAAAATTTTATCGCAAATTTTATCTCGTGGCAAATTGCGATCACATGGAATGCATATTCTTTTGTCGATGAAGAATCGATCCACAATAACTATATACATTTTCTAATTGTAAAATTGATTGTGCAATTTTTCAATATTTCTTGAATTGAGTTTGCGTGTTCTTCGCTGTTTTTTGCTCTGAAAAAGTCCGAGCGAGTAACTTCGTGCAACTATCGCCCCGACAGAGCCGTCACCGTTGAATCACGTCGACTCCGAACACCCGCCGCGTCCCGGCGAGAATGATTTAAGTGCAGCCAGATATCTGTCCGCGGCATCATCGAACATCCCAGAGCATTTAAAATTAATTTGGCCGAAACAAAGCGCGATCGATCAATAAAGTATCGGCACGGACGAGTTCGAGCAGACTCAGTGCACTCAACGAAAGACTCATGGAAGAGAGATAGAGATGGATACGAACAGTGATGGGGGTGTAGGTGTGGGGCGCCCCACGGGGTCTCGATTTTTGAATTTTCGGGTCATTAATCTCATACGACACCGACAGCACCGGAGTGTGCGTGCGTCGGGGACGACTATTGTTCTAATTCAAATCAGCCCGATCCGATCTCTAACGCTTGCTCTCACTATCTCTCTCTTTCTTTCTCTCTTTCTTTTTTTCATCCTGCTCTTGATTTCTCTCCGGAGGGAGACGATGATGCTCTCCTCGTACCATTGACGACACGTCCACGATCAAGTGGACGTTCAACCGATTCGTGATATATTGTAATAGATTCGTTGCCTCTCGGAATCATGCGTTTCACTTCAAGAGCCATTACGCAAGGCGCATGTATTCGTAACGAAACCTCTCTCTATCTATTTATGTAGATATGTATAACATATATCTCTCCCTTTCTCTCTCTGTCTCTCTTTTTCTCTTCTCATTTGTATCCTAGAATCCATCGCGATTCGCGACGCGGTTGAGAGAATTTCCATAGTCGCCTATGGAAATCGACGGGAAACCTTGACATTCGAATGATCGCTGGTGAACGTCAAGCGATCGCTCGTCGGAAATCGAGATCGATCGATGATGGCGATCGACACGGCGTAAGGTCGGCTGAGAGATACAACGTGACGAGTCCCTTGATCCTTTCACTGTCAATGGCGTACATGTCATATAACTATGCATCCCGAATCGTTTGTTGTTTCAACGCTGCCCTAAGTACAATACAGCTAAAATTTAAGCCTTGCTTTCTTGGAAGATTGCTTTATAAACTCCTGTCGCAATAATAATAATTTCAGAGATAATGAGCCTATTTAATCAACAATGCCTTGGATTTAAATTCGAAAAATATAGTCACTTCTAAAAAGAAATCTCTCTAATACCTGAATAATTTTTTACCCTAATATTTTCCTAAATAATTGTTCCCTTACATTTTAGGTCTGCGTTTAACGTACACGAAATTAACATAATAAGCCTCAATGCGATATGCAATTTGTGAACCGACGCAGATTTGCCTTCTCTTCTACAATATCCTCGAGGCAGGACCTTCGACACGCATGACATGGAAGAGCGCTGGGAATAAGCATGACGATCCGTCCTTTTACCAAGCGTTCTTTCGCACGAAATTACCCTAACAAGCTTAAAGATGCGTTCTCGGCGCAGGAAGGAGTCGCGGCTCAATGACCCTCCTGACGAGGAACCGCATGTCCTTATCGAAATCCTTCCAGGAAAGAGTCCTCGCCACGAAGTGGCACTTTCGCCTTGAAGGTGATCGCGAGACAAGAGAGTAAAAGGGCCTGCGAGAGGGAAGAGAACCTAGCCGACCACTCAAAATTAAACGGTTACTCATTCGTCTCAACCGTAAGTCAACAAGACTCGTCAGCTCTGATATTAATACCATTTGTCAATATCTTTATTCTAACATTTATGTACTTCAAAAATAACGTAATTAAAGAAAGTATAAGTTTCAAGTTATTGCTATGAATGAGTAGGTAAATTACCATATCAACTATCAAAAAAGTGAACTAACTTCATCGTCAGAACGTCATAGCTCAAAGAAAAGGACTTAAAAAAGAATTATCAAAATTACAATTTAAAAAGGACATGGTAGATAGTTTTTAAGGATAGGAAACAAAAATGACATTTAATGACAGTTAAAAAAAATTTTTTCTTGTCGATTCTTATTGTTGATTTTTTATCAAGTTGACAAATAGATTTTTTCTCTTCTGAGGAATTTCATTTTTTTAATTATCACTTTTGAAATAATCGAGCGATATAGATAATGTAAACGTCCCAGTGCAATGATCGGATATGTATTTACGTGCGAATACAAAATTTGTTACTATTAATCTCAAATGTTTTTTTATTACAATTATAATTTGACTGTATTTAAAGATTACAATTAAATTATAATATTATATTGATAAATGCATTTGAGATTAGTAATATAAACAATAATATAAACAAATGCAAATGTTTAGACATAGGTATATGTCCGTTTATCTCTCTCTTATATATTATTTATCTTATACATTAATTACTTCAACGCTTTCAGAGCGTAACGAATAGGACTAATATATATATTTAATTACTTGGCCGTGATGATCATTTATAAAATCATTCTCCGAAAGGAAATTCAAAGAAAATGGCAAACGAAACGACGGTTCCTCGGGCGGCGAGTTCAAGCAGAGTCTTAACGAGGGCCCCTCGCTGTTTCATCGCGCGCGTCGCACGTTTATCCGTAATATCATCTTAATTTCGGTCCACGGTGCACCATCGCGCGCGTTCGGGTTTATGAAATCCTCTACAGTCATGACGGATGGTTCCGGTCCGGTCCGGTACGTGATTCCTCTCCTTTTAGGTGTAGCCTCACCCGCCCCTCTATCCCTCGTCGCCATCCGCATCGGTTTTCTTTTCTCGCTCCCGCTTTTTTTCTGATCGTACCAACCGATTGCCAACGCCCGTTGTCCCCCAAACCCCTGAAACGAGCGGCGGCAGAGGTCCACGTAAGTCCCCGTACGAGGTTCGACCGTCTTCTAACGCTGCGCCGCCATGAATGAGATCGCGGGCGCAACTCTTGTAATTCAAATATTTGAATTCATTAGAGGCAATCCTCGGCCTTCCTCTACCTCACCTTGCTTTTCGTTCACGTTTCTACCGCCCTTGATCCTTCTCCGGTCCTCTTCCCTCTTACCATCTCCCACCATTCTCCTCTCCCGAATTCCTCTCAGTTGCTGGCTGGAGAACACACGAGAGAGCCTCTTTCGTTATTAGCGTCTACCGTTGTCTCGCCTGTAAGTGCGTTCACGTGCGTGTTCCTCTCCCTCCTGTTTCCTCTTTCTCTTTTTCTGCTTCTCTCCGCGTTTCGGGAATAATAATTACGCGTTTTTATAATTCGCCTCAAATCCCAGAATTTTCTGCCCAAGAGCGACACTGTTTCATATGATTTATGATTCGTATTTTTGACAGAGAGCGAAGCGCGAATATCAAAATTGTTCAAATCTCATCGAATTGCAACTAACAATCCTGCCATTAACAATCGTCAATTTTTCTTTTGCATTTTTGTTCACCTTATTCCAATGTTTATCGACGATTCTCGTTATAATATCTATTATATTATATTCTTGTATTGCTTTCTTATTCTCTTTATATGTGCAAATCTATTTGATTTATATTGTCGCAGTTTATCTTACCTCAACAAGTATATAGCATTATAATTTCTCTCAACAAGTTGGATAGTACGTGGAAAAAACGATTTTGTTGAAGTATCCAAAAATTTAGCTACAAATTTAAAAACAATTATGGCTATATTTTATAGATTATGACTACATTATATATTATCAAAATATAATTATACTCAAGCATAACGCTGCAAAAAATTTTTTACATTCTCTTCAGCATTTTATACAATTATGGTCCAACCAATTAATTTGCAAATCTATAACTAGCTAAATTTTTAAAGACTTGACTTTGTCTTTATTTTTAATTTATCAAAATTATTCCTTCCGTGTAACTTTAATTCTATTTATCATTACTATCACGCAAAGTTGTGTTTAAATTAAAAAAACAGGAAGACATTGAAAATATCTCAGTCGATCTTATTGTACAGTTACAATTACAGCTCGTAATTGTTCATGCGGCATTCTCCTCGCATATCATTTCCAATTTGCGTGATCTGCATCATCGACATCGGACATACCTCGCATGGATTTTCTCGGCCGTTTTATAAATCTTGAAACACGCATGGCATTCCGCGCGCGCAACGTCAGGCATTCTTCATTCGGCGAAGCACAGGAGGTTAAATGCGCGGCGAAGACATTCGAGACTTTATACAGCCGCATTACATCCTGTTATGCATGCGTGCGTACGTCGAAGAAGCACCAGACAAATGCAATTGTACCGTTTTTTTTTATGGTCCCGGATTGCATTCCAGAGACGCGTGAATGGTTCGCGAAAGCGGATTTTCTGTTCCGCGAACGAGCGAATAGATATATTTCGTTTGAAATACTCGCATTTAAATCAGACGATTGCGTCCAAGGTGACCGATCTCCATCGTAAGGCGAGATTTCGAGACAGTTGATAAGAACCGTGTGTTCTCTGAAAGCTAGCCGAAGAGGAGAGAAGAAACAGCCGCGAGCGTGTCTCGAACAACGTCCTCGAAAGTAGATGAATACTTAACGTCGCAAATATAATCCTTAAGTCGACGAACTATCGCGAAGTTTACTTGTCGCCACGAATTCCCGTCACGTGCCGTCGACGGAGCAAAAACGTTTACGGAAGAAGAACGACGTTTCAATACTTTAGACCGAGCTGATGTTTAAGTAACGTTTTAGTAATCTGAAGAAATGAATCTTTCATAGATATGAAAAAATGCTATTTATCTCTTACGGTATTGTGAGTGAGATAATGCGTACGCAAAGGAAATATATGGAGACAGCTCTCGCGATTCAGATAGAAGTGTCGCATTATCTTTTACTTTTACGTTTTGCACGTCATTTATGTATTTCAGAAAACGGATAGAGAACATCTGAGCCGCTGTTCTGGCAATAGTTTTTCGATTTTCTTCGCATATGGTGACAGATACTTTATGAAGGATCAGGATAAACGGATTCGAGATGCAATGCCATCACGAAACCTCGATGTATACTATTGAAATAAATATCGAGACTGGTTTTGAAATGGACATAAAAAATAATTTTTATTGTGTACTTAAACCTTTGATTTAAAGTACTTAAGTAAAATTCATAACGTAATTTAATTTTGCTAACTGAACCTTAAATTATATATTTACAAAATTAGAGAGAGAGAGAGACTCAAAATTATATATGTATTGTTTAAAAGAAATTCCTCTTAATGTAGGGAACAATTTTTTTCCCTACTAATCAAAGGAAATTTAACTACAAAAATTATAGACATTTCGCATATTATTCTTCGACGATATTCGTAACATGAGATATCCATCACGCAAATGACTGCATAACGTTCCACTAGATTAATATGTTTGACTACGTGCTTGCGGCAGGCCAGTATACCGTAATAATCAGCACGCTCGATCCTTCAGCTTGTTGAAATCAGCAGAGACCAGAGCTATCGTTCACAGCCGCGAGAACAATTCAAAATACCCCGGCATGATCGCAGCGGCGATATACTTTTTATCGGCGAGCTCATCTGCGGGCTTATAGCAACGGGGAAGGACACATCGCGTCAGTGCCAAGATGGTAACGATCGACACCGGCGATATTCTCGATCCCGGGCACTGCCCGGAAAGAAGAGCGCCGACGAACGCCTCGCGCTAATAACACACCGGAGCGCCGGCAATATTCTCGCCCCCGTAATAATTGGTTGCCGCGCGCGATGGAACAGCGAGCGATGAAGATCTCCCGCGCGTTTCTTCTTCTCCCTGGTGTTAAGGCGAATTTACACAGCTCTCTTTCGATAATCATTTCGAATAAATCATCAAGGGGCAGGGGATAAATTACATATAGGCAACATTTTCAACGAAATATTTAATTGTCTCGAATGAGTGAGGAAATGATGAGGAGACTACTATGTTTTCACGTATTTTACTTTGACCGGTCGTGGATGATGATGGTCAATCTGCGTGAATTCACCTTTAATAACAGGATTGATTGTGAGGCGGACCGGAGCCGCGCGTTTTGCGTTGCGACCTGCTGCAGCGGTGCATCAGTCGCGCATAAATTAATTGATACGGCTTGAACGCCATTTACGACGTGTGGTGGCGTATGGAGTCCATCATTTGCGTTGCCGTCGGCACAAATGCAGATCACAACGTGAATCTCGATTGAATTAAAATTCGAGATTTACTACGCATTTATCTCAAACAGATTATCTTAATTCATTCGATAGTTAAATGAATTTAAATCATAAAAACGCTCATCTGATTTCATAGTTTCATATATCAAAGATTTTATTTATTTATTCTACAATAAATTTACAATTTTTTTTATATAAATGTTAAGAAAAATCTTTTCTTTAATTAACACTGTTTACTAAATTTTTGAATTATTATTTATTGGACGTGTATTTTAAAATTTAATTTGATGTTAAAATCGTTAATTTTTAAAGCTTTTATTTTTAATGCCATTTTGCTAAAAATTGAACGGATTCTAATTTCTTTTAGTCAAATAAAATGGAAATAAAAATCTTGTTGCATTAACTAGAATTCTGATAGAGTCAATCAAAAAAGTACAAATCAGACATTTATAATTAAACATTTACTGGGGATAATCAGAAATTCAGTTACGATAACCAGTTACTATTATATCAAAATTCTGATTCAGAACATTTTTCTCAGTATATTTTTCTGCGAAAGATTAGGATTCACAGCGACGCAACGGTACTGTCTCATTATACCAAATTGAATTCAGAATTAAATGAAATCATCCGATTGCACATTAAGGTCCGGTTCTACTAATGTAGTTTCTTCCAAGAATTAGAGAAAGATAAACAGAAAGTTAAACAGAGATTAATGTTAATTTTACATTGATGGAACCGGGCCTATAGCATCCCAGCAAGCTTATGAGCGACGTAAAACGCATGTTTCTGTGAATGACACACAAATACATTCAAAACGCTGGCTCTGACTACTTTTAACCAGAGTCCGTGTAACTGGTTGGTTTATAAGTCCCCTAAGAGAAACGTGTCCGAATACGTGCGCGAGATCTTTCCGCTAGACAACCAGCGCTCCTCCATTTAAGAGGACGATTTAAATTCACACTGCATCGTGGTTACCCGACGTTCTTTCGGCTTACATGCGTTTCTGTGCATTAATAAGAGTCTTGTAAATTAGTCCGTAAATGTTCCATGCGCTAACAATGTGATCGACATCAATAATTGCGAATAACTACATGACAAATCCTTTAACGATGTTGATTCATCATTTAAGACATTTACATAATTTGAATTAATCAAACTCTGGAAAGAACTCTGGTTACATTAATTGGGATTCTGATTGAAGATGAACAAATTAGAATTTTCTGAAATCTATTGTAATTCTAGTTAGGACAACTAAAATTCTGATGTGATTATTTTCTAGTTCGTCCATTTTAAACTAGAAATTTTCTTCAGTGAATGTAAAGGAGAGTAAAGAAGATCAAATATGATCGAGACTAAAAAAAATCTTGATGCTTAATATTATTTATACGTAAATTTAAATACATTTAAATTACATTAAATACATTTGATACTTTTAGTCATGCAATATAAACGACATGCTGATTCTTGTTAGAAACAATTTAATAATGATACTAATAAGTTTCTTTAAAACACTACAAAAATGTATTGTAAAAAACATAATTCGGATTAATTTCAAAATGTACTCCGCGATAAAAAATTGAAAACTTTTTATAGTCAACTATATTTTCTCCTGTTTTCATGTCAGTTAATTGATCATTTAAATATTTTTTATTCATTACGTTTGTGTGCGCGCGCGCGTGCGTGCGTGCGTGTGTGTGTGTGTGTGTGTGTGTGTGTGTGTGTGTGTGTGTGTGTGAATCATTTATATCGCTATGATGAAAAGCGATAATAAATTCTAAAAAGTTTATACGGATTATTAAGTAGGAATATTCTCGTGACATAGCAGGCAAGAAGTTGATTATCTTCTTACTTAAAGAAAAATGTAAGCATGAACGTTCACTGGAAACGTTGACGTAGTATAGATAACGCAACATAACTTGAAAAACATCGAACCTCGCTGTTGACACTGTTGTTTAATATTCAACAGGCTTCCACTTTAAAGCGAGCAAAAGTTCGAGATGCAATGAATGATAACGCGTTGCCCCAACGTGTCGCGTATATCTATATGGAGCCGTTCCGTCATATACCTCATGTAGGATCTCTTTTACTCGAGAGAAAATATCGAAGAGCGTCCTGCTTGGTATCGATATACCGAGAAAAGTGACTTTGGCTGTATATACCAGAATGATAAAAATTTATCATTTATTTGCCCTCGATAAGGAGGGAAAGGGGAGAATACCTAATTGAAAAAAGACTACAGACTGTTTTTCTAGCCTCTTACATAAGAAGACAATCGATTAAACAAAAGTTTTTTTTAGTACACGATGATATTCTTTACTACATAGATGAGTCATTTGTGTCCTGAATTACTTTTCATCACTTTTGAAAATATAAAAATTATTAAATGATTCTCACATATTTTTAGAAAGTATTTACAAAGTTGCGTATTTTAAAAAAGAAAAAGAACGTTAATATTTAATCATATTCTTATATTTCAAAGAAAAAAAATGCGCATAACACGAACCGTGGTATTAGGGGTTAATAAAAAATTAAATTTGTCATAAATTAATTTTTTTATTAATAGCAGTTTTCTAAAAATTATAAATAAGAATTATATTTTATATCGCAAGAGATAATTTGAAAAAAGTAAAGTGAAAATTCATGCGAGAATATTCCTTCCAGCCAACAGTAGCCATACTACACCATCAGCGCAAATGTTTCTTGGTCGTCTAACTTCAGGCGTCGAGACATATTTTCACAGAACATTTCACATTCATCAAATAATTATGAAATTTAAATTACGCAAAAGTAATCATTTATTAATTTATTAAAGCACGCATCTTATTTTATAAATACATGATAATGATAATAATAATCTAAAATCTTAATATTGATGATAAATTGAAATACGTCTTTCAATTTTTTTTCTAAATTATAAAAAGATTTCAAAAAAAGATGACTTCAAATGTATGCCAATTTTGCGCACGATAAATTAAAGTATAGATAAGGCTTACTCATAACCATATTTTAATAAGAAACTGATATTTGTAATTAATGAATATTCAGAAAAATATAAAATTATAAAACATATAATTTTATATTCTTTGTATAATATTGATTTATTTTAGCTCAAGTTTCATGTTTTTCTCCAACTCTGCTTCTGGAAAAAGATAAGGAATCGTTCGATTCGAGATTAAAGTAGAACGATGAGACAGGAATCGGTCCTTAACGTAACAGATCTTAAAATCGAGATTCCAGATTGCCGCACCTTCCATGCGTTCGTTTTCGCGCCCATCGCGTCGTTCGATTACGAGACTCGCAACGATCGGTGAGAAGGAGTTTCTGCACTTATGTCGATTCGCCGATACACGGTATCGGCTATGGGGCGACACGTAAAAGAACAGAGAACCGTCCTACGTTCTCGTCCGGATAGCCCGGGAAGCTGCTTAGCACACAAAGAAAGTTCGAAAAGTCCCTTCTTGCCAGCTTTTTTGCCCATGTCCTTCTGCTCCTGCACCTCGTCGAGGTCTCTCCTCTCTTCCGTTCTTTCCGTCCCTCTTTCCGCGTCCTTTCTCTTACCCTTCCTTCCTCTCCTTCTCACATCTCTTCTCTCGAACGTCCCTTTCTCGCAGCCCTCTCGCATGCTAATGCACGCACGAAGCGCAACTGTTCTCGCGGGCCCACCGGCCCTTAACCCGCGTATCTCCCGGTTCCCTTCATCTTCCTCCTCCTCTTTCTCCTTCCCCTAGTCTCTTCGTTTATTTGGCCAAATTTGATTCACCAAGGAGATCCGATCTGACGTCCCGATCGCTTCTTATCCCTCTCGCCTCGCCTCCCTTTCGTGCTCGCCCTCCTGTCACCGCGGTTCCCTCTGTTGCGGTCTCGCTTCCTCTTCGTCTTCCTCAGTTTCATTTCAATAACACGTCTTGCTTCCACCACAAATCGCCATCGTCGTTGGGTTTTTCTCTCGACACCCCGTTCTGCCTCGCCGCTCGTTGACTCGGCTAGCGAAGCAACCCGCTGAATTAGGAGTTCACTTTTTAGTGGTCGCCGAACTACCAAAATTTTTTTTCTACCTTCTTTTACCACCGTGCATTGCCTCATAATGAGGCTGAGTTTTTGGCATCGATCGACAATTTGTGACGAAGCTAGAAAGTAGGGATATTTCAAGCTTGATATTGAAGTTTGATATCTTATGCTATAATAATAGATATACGAAAGTTTATTAAGCGTTAATTAATGAAGGATTAATAAATAGATAGTAGATAAATAGATAACAAGAAAAATAGATAAATTTCTACTTAAATTCATAATGTCAAATTAAATTCAATTTTTAATTATTTTTAATTATTTTTAAGTCGACACTCCTCAGATCATAATCAAAACAATGGAGTTAAATACAATTTGGCTTAAGAAATTAAAATTTGATTTAAATTTAATTTATTATTTATTAACAATAAATATATACGCTAATATGAATGTTTCTTACTTTGGAATCAAAGCAATTCAATCACAGAAATGGATTGATCTCACATTTTATGTTATAATACGAAAAATTACTCCTTTGATATATATAACTTTGTAACAGCTATACACATATCTGCAGATTATATCACTTGGTTTCAAGAACTAAGAATAATTTACTAAGAGTAATTTGCATGTGGCTCATAAAATGTTTTCATAAACATTACTTAGTAACAAAATTGATTTATTATCGCCAGGTCGTTTATTAGCACTTTTTTCATTAATTTCGAATATGCGGATACCGATGGAAACCGGCCGAAATCAAAGTACATGGTGGTCAAGGTAAAGTCGAGGAATGCCGCGAACGCGCGTTCTTCAGGCCCATTGTCCGCCGCGTTTAAATTTGAATCGCGGCGAATCTGATCGTTTATTGTTTAAATTTGTAGACCCGCTCTTAATTTGAATTTAAGATTATTCGCTGGCGCGTTGCGAGACGATTTGACTTGGTGATGGTCGCCAGCTCGCCTTGCTACGTTAGATCCCCAGTTCTTCCTCCTTATCCAGGTCGTTCTCTGTTCTCTATTTATCTTTCTTTCTCTCCCATTTCATCGTCGACTCCGTTTCAAGCTTACTGTATGCACTCACGTTTGAGTGTAAGTCAATTCGCGTATGTCTTTGCTTTGCCAGCATTTATTCGAGCTATTATTACTTTTGCGATTTATTGTTACGCATATGTTTTCTTGAGACGTATTTTCCAATATATCAAACATTTATATGTAAAAATTTAATATCTTTAAATATGACGATTAATTATTGAATATATATTCTCGCAATATTTTACAAAATATTATTTTTTAATATGAATCTATATTTCACTATTTGTTACAAAGATATAACTCAAAAGCAGATTCTTTGTTTCCCTTAAAAAAAGAAAAACGAAGAAAAGAAATAATGTATTTTAAAAGTATACATATTTTAATTTTTATTCCTCTGCAATCAGGTATTACATTAAAACTGCATTTTAAAATTAAAATTATAAAATTTTAATGATTCAAAGCATTAAAATTTATTTTTCTGGAAAGCTTTTTTTTTTTTAATTCGTGTTGTTATAGCAAATAAGCGATATAATTTTTAATCTCTTTTTACGAATTAATTAGATTTACAATTAAATTAATTTCAATTACAATGTATTTGTGCAATAATGATTCTCATAAAGTACATTATAAAGATACAAATATATAATAATATATAATGTAAAGTTTACATACATATAAAGTAATCATCTCTTATCCAAGAATATTTTTTCGTAAGAACAATGTTTCAAGCAAAGCTAAGAAAGGCTTTCGCAAGAAGATAGAATCATGTATAAAGTCGCCAGAGAAGTTCTACGAAGTTAGGGTTACGCAATCCGTAACTACGTCGTGAATCTTCACGTGGCACAACGCATTGGAGCGCCCATCGCGCTCGAAATCTCTTCGGAGACTGTACTTATCTACATGACATACCAAATGGGGATTCACCGTGGCGAGTCTCAGGATCTCTCGGTGACTGACGTTAGTCAATCAAACCGAAGAAAAAAATGCTCAGCTCGGCGAATGCAGCTCGGCAGATTCCTGCCAGCGCCGCTACGGCCGTGGCACTCTCGTAACGAGCGATGTCTGGACTCTGTTTTACGAGTTCGACGACAAAGGTGGTATCCTCGCTGCTAACGTTTCATATTAAATCACCATAT
>Ga0157363_1002207_pt1 | contig 17000 bp, 8 predicted proteins | sample AttsexASBM1_FD_111477 | JGI IMG/M metagenome (GOLD analysis project Ga0157363, IMG submission 111477) | Fungus gardens microbial communities from leaf cutter ant in Ribeirão Preto, State of São Paulo, Brazil - Atta sexdens ASBM1 | ecosystem: Host-associated > Fungi > Mycelium > Unclassified ... | reverse complement strand
TAATAATAATAATAATAATAATAATAATAATAATAATAATAATAATAGTTTGATTACTGTTAGTATCAAAGAAAATATATTTATATACATTTTATACTTTTTACAAACAAGAATTTTGTTAGTCGAGATTTATTTAATCTCTCGATTTTATCGCCAAGCGGCGTATATTCTTCCATTCTTTCATTCTTAATAAAAATTGGTAATTTGTAGTCTTCAAGTCGGCACCGCCTTTACCACCTAGTTCCGCTCAAGTTGTGCAAAGAGAAAAATCCGAAAGCAACAAGGACGTGAAGAATTTTTTTAATTCTCTCGCAAGATTGTGTTCGAATCGTGGCTATCTGTTGCTTTTAATCAGTTACGGCATTAACGTCGGTATTTTTTATGCTATAAGCACCCTCCTAAATCGACTCGTCACCAAAGAATATCCTGTAAGTATTTTATTCAATAATTATAAGTACTTTACCCTCTTTTCGATTCGAATCTCACATTTTTCTGCAATTATGAATTCTGTATTACCATAATTGTCAATATACATATATGTCTTCTTATAAAAGTGTATTTTTTTCAAATTTGTATATTTTTCTGTGGAGATTACAGGCTCTGAATAAGATTACGAAATGCTATTTTCAAATAAGTTTCTTGATTATATCTCTGCTTAATGAGAAATAACAGGTAGTGGTTACCTCCTTTTCAGGACAGTGAAGAGGATGCTGGTCGAATCGGCTTAACAATAGTTTGTGCCGGAATGGTTGGCTCTATTGTCTGCGGTATTCTATTAGACAAAACACATAAATTCTGGTGAGCAATGGGATATTTTACAAAATAATCGAATCATGGAATTTTACTCCAATGTTGGCAGAAGTAATTCAATTAACTTTTTCTATCAGCAAATCGAATTGATTTATAATAATTATTATAAACGTTACGTAAAGCTAAGAGAAAAATATTTCATTTATTTGATGTCTTATCAAATTAAATCAGAGCAAATTTATCTTGATTTATTTGATGACAGAGCAAATATGTACAATCGAAAAAATGTAGACAATATTAATTTACAGGTTGACGACGGTAGGAGTGTATGTTTGTTCTTTGGTGGGTATGATAATCTTTACTTTCACACTAGACGTGAAGATATACGTTGTCTACATCACAGCTGGCATTCTAGGGTAAAGTCCAGCGACTATTTTCATCATATGATTATTTATAATTTAAAAATATTTTAATTTATTTATAGTTTGCGTATTAAATATCTAATTTGATTTGTTATTAAATGTTTTGCTCTTTGACTGAATTTCGTTGAAAATCTCGTTAAAATTTGTTTCATTTCTCTTCTTTAAAAAATTTCTTCTTCACAAAATTTCTAAAAGCATGTCGAATAATTAAGCGGTTTTTACTTCAGACTATTTCGAAATTTTATATTATTTATGCGTATTATTTATATTATATCATATAAATATTTTTATAGCTTTTTTATGACCGGATATTTGCCGGTCGGCTTCGAACTCGCTGCAGAACTCACGTTCCCAGAACCCGAAGGAACATCTACAGGTCTACTAAACGCGGTCGTCCAACTGTTCGGTATCGCCTTTACTCCACTCTATCGTTACCTGCTTAGCATTTGGGAAGATTTTTGGGCAAATGTCGCGCTGTGCTGCATTCTTGCAGTTGGCGTTTTGCTTACAACTTTGATACCAAACGATCTGAGACGTCAAAAAGCGAAGGCTTGACAATTTGAACCTAGCCAGATATAATAAGCTACAGTCTTCGAAAAGCTTTTGTAGTTCAAAGGAGTAATTTTTGTCTCGATAATACTTCCCATAAATCTATTATCTTAGTTCAATTGGGTCTTAACTTATTCCCGAATATATACCGTGTGCCAGAACTCTTGTTTCTCTGAGCCACATATGTATTCGAAAAAGGTATATCTTTTTCGAAATTAAATGGATTAATAGAGGTCCTGAAGGAATAATCAGATAATAAAATAGGCGTTTACCTCATAGAACTTCTAAATTTTTATTGTAATAGAGATAGATTTAACACTTAGTGCGCTTAAGTACCAAAATGCCTAATGTTGAGAATTTGTAGAAAGATGTAAAGAAATAGACCAATATTTTTATGGAAAAATTAATAACTGAATTTTTAGAAAAAAATCATAGTAAAAAAATGATACAATTTGCTTTAAGAGATGACAAGAAAGCTATATATATACAATATATATGTGTAGAGATATATTTTTGTCGTCATTGTTATTAGATTTAGAAACAAAGTGATCTAACAAATATACGTACAATATATGTACAAACGACGAAGAAAAGTAAAAATCGTCGATCCTGTTGTTAGTTGAATTTAATCTCAGGTAAGCGGTAGTATTTAAACGATATTGTGTAGTAATGAATTAACTCTGAAAACCAACGAATTGAGGATAAATTATCACTAAATAATAACACTGTTCAACAGCCAAATTCTCTCCGATAATATATTTTCCAAAGATTTTTTGCGCTGAACACAATGATGAAGAAATGTGCATTTCGAAGAGAAAAAAATAATTTTTTGTTGAACAGTGTAATTACAAAAATATTATGAAATTAATTTTGTCGTCTGTGACAACTATTGACAATAATCTACGAACTTTTCCATTTTCCATTTTTTTAAATCTTCGATGCCACTCTATATTGTTTTGTCACGCATTTACATTGTATCTTTATTAATAACAAAAGTGTAGCACAGCAAAGTAAAAAAAAAGCATCAGATATGCTGGGTGTGGCAAAAGATTAAATTTCTATATTTTGTAATATGCCTTCAACGAATGATAATATATGTACATACATAAATTTCTTAGTCCTGAATATATTAAATGTTGAAGCAAATTCATTGTTGAATAATAGCTATTTAATATACGTAAATACATAGTCATGAATCCATACAAAATGTTATCGAGTAGATACTACCGCGATAGACAAGAGATGTAGTAATTAAAAGTGATAAGTGTGATGAAATGACAGTGATTGTTCAAGTTATAGCTTTATATTGCGGTAATAAATGAATGTTATATTAATACGTAATAAATAGAAACAACTGTTTCAATGATGAACTAATTCTATCTCTATTATCGCGATATTAATAATTATGATTATAGAAGGTGATCGTAATATTGCGACATGTAATTTTATTATCGCAAGCTTACCGTTTCTTGTATACTATATCTACAATGTGCCTATGTGTTTGAACCATTGTCATTCACGTGAAACTCTATTTTTAAATGCTTGATTGTTCGCCTTGTGATAAAAAGTTATTTAATATATTTACCATATTTATATTATTTTCCTGTTTCGAATAATACACATAATATGTATATTTTTTCGAAAGATAAACATTTTATTAGGATGTGTACAGCTATTTATAAAAACTTCAATTAACCATAGCATTCATTTATGTAGATATTATTCATACATAAATATTAGATGTTTTAAAAGTGAAGTTACCGTAGCATTAAGAAAACGTAAAATCACACTCTAAAATTTCTGTGTTCATCTTGCGTATATTATTAATTTGATTTCAGGTTTTAAAAGTGAAAGCGTAAAAGTATTTACATTATACAATGTTAAAATATGCTTTTTAAAACCGTATGAACAAATAACTATTTAAAACACGAAGATATAATCCTGAAGGCTTCCGCTTTCGAATCAGACAAATAAATCGTCTTCCAATGTGATGTTTCTTCATTATATTTTCTTAGACCATTTATTGTATGTTCCCACAAAGTTGTTCTATTTTATAAATAAAATTAAAACAACAATATAACGCATTATATCGTATAATCATTAAATATCGTATAATCAAGAAATATCAACCTTTATAAATACATATATAAAGTATATATACTAGATATCTTAATCTTAAGATAAATGATTTTTTTATAATTTTTTATATCATTTTTAGATAATGAGATATTGAAGACTCATTATGTCACCATTGAGGTATACTTTTATTTAAGAAAGTTTCTATCTCTTACAATTGTTTAAATATTGTGTTCTCTGTAACATAATGTATGCGCAATGTGTACAAGATGAAGTCTTATCATATATTACATTGATTTGAATGAGGTAATATGATTGAATGCGTGTTTACATATTTATTTAAATAGTGCTTTTCAAACGTGACGAATGTAAAAAGTGTTCCACTCAAAAGTACGAAATTATGAATAACAAAGATAAAAAAATTCAAACAAAAATAAGTATATTTTTTACATTTGTATTATTTGTCACAAACGTATTTAATATATTTATTCAATAAGTTTCTTCATCCTAAAGAAGCGCCGGAAGTAGAAAAGTTGCCAGGTGGACAAACCGAAGAGAATACATATCGAAAATAAACTGAAATATAATACTCGAGTATTTGTGGCCTCTGAAATAAAAAAAAAGGATCATTGAGAGGATCATTAAATTGTTTATATTTAATTATCAATTTAATTATGACATTTCATTATTAATTTATAATTTAGATTTATAATTTGATCATATAATTCAAAATTATCATTTTCTATACCAAAGTTATTTTCTTTTATTATTTACTAAAAAAAAAATTTTTTTACCATTTGTGTCTCTCATTTCTTCTTCGTTCTTGCGCATTCTGGCGAAGTCTTGCACTATCGCCTCGGACAAGTCTTCCAATCGTTTCAATTCCACTTCTACTGGTTTCAACTTGGCTGCTTCACCAATCTGTCAAAGAAGATAATTTTTACCGAAAAGCGACGACATCCTCCGATTCGACGGAAACCTGATTCGTTAGTATTGCGTATTACAATTGATACAAATGAATTACAAAAAACTACTATAAAATGAAAGCCAAATAACGGATAATTTCTTTACATGTATGTATTTTACACAGAGCGAAAAAAGATATTAGGTAATGCAATATACAATATCTGATTGCAGTAGTTCTAATTTTTAAGTGATGAAATTAACTAATTACATTAAATTTTTATCATAAATTCCTTTATTTTTAAAAATCTTGTCTCAAACACAAGTAAAAAATTATACAATTTTCGCTCAAAAATATTTAAGTAATAATACCGAATATTTCGACTCACATTTTCTCAAAACCTTTCAAAAAAATAAAGAGATAAATAAAGAGATCTCAGCTACAGCAGGAAAAAGCATTTAATAATGTTATATGATTTAATTAATATTTCATGTTTTATTGAGTATTATTGAGGAAGAACTGAAATTATATAGAATTGAAACATTCGGTATTAAAATGTGTCAATTATGCTGCTGTTATGTGGATGTACCATTAACATATTTTTAAGAAATCTAACGATACAAAATGCTTTATATTGAAAAAAATATCCAAATAAATAATTTTTATCGCAATATAAATTCAAGTAAAAAAAATATATATCAATTTTACAACCAAATATAATTAATGCGTGAATGAAATAAATTTCAAAAGTTCTCCCCGTTAACGGAACATCCGCGAATAAAAGCATGCACAAATTAATATAACTGCGTTGCGCTCTAATAGCTCTGTTCTAAGGCTGCCAATGCACAAGTATGTGATTTGTGATAAAACACATGCATGAGAACACAATATCGAAAAACCTCTACTTTACCAACTGCGCCGCGGAAACAAGCCACATATAAAAAGAAAGTAAACAAAGTAATGTCAGATGGTTTCTCTCGATCTCCGCATTATATGTTAAATTAAATAATTCTTTTTTTTTTTGTAAAGGAATAGATATTTGTAACAATGCGAACTTACGCCTTCGTAACTCTTTGCTTCAATGCCACGTTTTGTAATCAGCGTAACTTCTTGCCTGATACCACGCTGATCTGAAATAATTTTTGTATCAAATTTAGCTAAAACAATTTCTTACATTTTATATAATAATTTCCTTTAGATAATTCTTTTATATATGCTTTTCTTGTAACAATTCAATTAAATTATATATGATATTATATATGATATATCAAATATATTATATGAAAACAAATTATAAAGTTAAAAATGTAGTATACATACGATTTGGAACGCGCGAAATGAAACATATCTCAAAAGTGTCATAAGTTTCTGTTACAAAAGAGAATTTCAACAACTTTCCATGAGGAATGTCCTCCTTTTGAGACAATATATGTCCTTTGGAATCCTGAATCTGTAAGCAGAAAAAGTCATTGATGTAACATTTATTAATATACCTATTCTTTTTAGCTTGATTTCTTGCAAGGCTCATCACATGTCTTTTTCCTTTCATATTGGAGAGAAAAAAAACAAAAGAACAACTATGAAAAGAATAAGCAATTTAGCTAATGTGTCTATTTCTATAAATGTAGATTGACTCTCAGTTCAATTAACTCTTTAGCTTCTTAGTTTTTAAGCCAGATCTACAATGAATTGATCTACAGTCTATAGTTGGTGAGTCAGAAGCAAATCTGAAGGATAATCGGCGAGTCAGAATTGGTCAAAATCAGTAAATTTTTTTGGTATAAGAATTAATCAGAAGCCAATTTCTAAGACTACTGATTATTGACTTATTATATACCCAGAGCTAGAAAAAAATGAAAAATAAGTTGATAAGTTGATTCGAGATTAAATAAAGTTAACCTTCATTGGTGAAAAATGGACATAAGAAGATGAGATCTAATATTCAATACAACTTTAGGAGAAAAACAAATAATAAATTTTGTTATCATAGCTGTTATCAAATCGCACAGCTGTTACCAAACTGCAAAACATTAAATAACATTAAGTTTCACGCTCTTGCAGAAATATTTCGATAAAGAATGAATGAAAAATTGTTAATCTACTTACCACATAATTCGCCTTCTGACCCATCGCCTCGGATACCTCATACTCGCCTGTGACGAGTACATTTGCGTGGACTTCCTCCTTTAAACACTTGTGACTATTGGGCTCCAGGAAGAACATGATACCATGAACCTGAGCGACTAGGAGAATCGCCAGGAAGGCCTTTACGTGAGCCTGAATCATTTTGCTCATTTGGCTCAACAATCACTCTGAAAAGAGATGTTTCGTATCACCAAAAAAATGTTCCACGCTCACATAACATCCACAACATCACGACATTCACGATGAGGTGGCAGCCACATTGGCCATTAAATACTAAGAATAAGTCAGAAAGGAAAACGACTTTGCCGAAGAGATTTAAGCATATAATTATCGACGAAATCAAAATGGAAAATTATAAACACGATCCGATTAGAAAGGTAGGCTGCGTTCAGCAGAACACAACAATTTTGCAACCGTTTTATAATTGTCTGTTGAGATAGGACCATTCTTCTAGATCCAAAAGTATAATCCAATCAGCGCGAAGAAAACTTCCAAGCAAAATAAATGTTCTGCTGAACGCAACTTAGAAATTATATATTAATTATATATATCAAAATTATATATAAATAGAATCAAAATTATATATAAATAAAATATTTTTTTTTAATTAAATGAGATCTAATAAAATTTTAAAGTTTAATTTAAAGTATAATTTTCAAAATTTTATATGTTTGGAACTTAATAACTTTTAAATAATCTCCAAAAGCTAATGATTTTTTCCATTTTTAAAATTTTGTATGATTTTCAAAATCACGCATCTGTTAATTTTTAAAATAAAAATTCTGTTTTTCTTAATCTCGGTTTCATTTATTTTTTTGTCTAATTCTAATAAAAAAAATTAACGATATTCCAAGAAATAAAATAAATAATATGTTAAATCAAGATTAAAGTTAATCTTACATTAATGAAATTGGGTTTTAAAAATTCAGTGACTTTTAAAAATTTCTGAAAGTTCAGCAATTTTTTGATTTCTTTAAAATATAATTAATTTGTAATTGTAAAAAATTGATTATAAATATTAGATATCTGATTGACCTTCTAAGTGTTTCGCATAGTCTATGATTCTGTCACAAGCAAGAATTTGCGGCTGCATTTACTAACCTCTTACCTCATCTAACCTCTCAGCAGTTTCAGCAGGCGATTACATTCGACGTGCTCTGGCGTTTGACATATGTTACTATCATCAGAATGGTCCTGTTGGAGAATGATGCGGTAATTTAACGCCGAAATTATTCTCTCACGTATGAATGACTAACCGATGAATTTTCGTTGCAGTTCTTAGCGGAGTTAACCAAACTTTTTGACAAGTCGCGACTTTCGGGCGCAGTATCACTCACTATTAAAAGATGTGAGTATTCCTTGTCTTTTTCATTCAAAATATATGTTGCTAAAAAGTAAAAATTCTCCGAAGATTATTAACCTTCCATTTGCAATCTGGGTTTTTTAACACTAACAAAATTTTACTTTTAAATGTTTTTCTCATTTTTGTTCAAAATTCAATTTGAAGGTTTAACATTTGAGTTAAAAATCTATTTGATAATGTAGTAGAGATGTTAAAAGTAGTTCTGAATTTTTCTATATTTTTTTAAGATCTAGAATAATAAAAAAAACTTGCTGGATATATATATAAAAAAAGAGTATCAATGTGATACAAATGTTTTGAAGCATTGACTATGTTCAGCAGAATGTTTATTTTGCAACTTGTAAGTTTTTTTGCACTGAATTGATTTTATTTTTAAAATCTAAGGAGTCTTGTCTCAAAAACTGCTAATAGTTATAAAAGTAAATATTCTGCTGGAAGCTATTCTTTGATTGATTGATTCTTTCTTCTGATCAATCAAATACTTAAAAGCATTTGCAGTGAGATATTTTCCTGGTTCTGTAAAATACATGATATAATGTATTTGTTTTATCCTTGTTTAACATTTAAATAACAAGGATAAAATGATATATCAGAAGCATATTTTATGGAGCATAGCCTTTAATTGTATCCAGAGATTAAAAATACGATTGCAGACAGAGGATTAATTAAACTATTTATAAATTAGCACTAGCAGGCTTTAATGAATTATGTAAGAAAAATAGAATTTAAAAATATAAATTTGTATACTCATGGTATAAACTTTTGTGACTTATTTCTTTTTCTTTTTTTTTTTGTATTTTCATTAAGGAGCTTTTTGTTTCAGTTAATGGACACAATAAACCGGTGCCTAGGAAAGGTAGACCTCCTTTACCAACTCCTACAGAGTATCTTTGCTTAGTTCGAGCATCGCTTCGCAATAAAAAAATCACCACTATCGTATGTATCTTTCATCTACCGATGGTAATGCTTGCATCTCTTTGAAATATGTTTTTCATCTTTCAGATTCATTCCAAGGATGTGAACAAATTCCAACAGGCATATTGGAATCTCTTGAAGACGAATATAAGTGGATTGAAGAAACTGAAGAAGGCGAAATCGGCAAAACCGAAGGTTCACTGACCCAGCGAGGATTAACTGCGTGACAGTTGTTTATTTTTTGTTATTAAAATTTTCATATTCTGTTCACCACATATTTATCGATGTGTCTATTGTGTAAGCCGATGAGGAAGAAGCGTTTTATGCAGCATTTTGTATAGACTGATGTACAAAAGATTAATAATACTGTTATGAAAGTATACATATATGCGGCCGATATACAGCATGCTAATATGGATACATTCCATTTAAAGCCCGCAACGCTTGTGAGCATTATTTGTCCTTGTTTAACATTCTATGAACAAAAAAAAATGAAGATTCTTAGAGCATTGCGAGCGTCAAGTCCTATATAATTGTGCGCATTTTCGTGAATTTATGTAATAATGATAAGGCAATAAGAAATAATTATTAAGACTATTAAGAGAGTCCAAGGCAGATAATTTGGATAAATTGTTTGACGATCAATAGGATTAAATTTAAATCGAATTTATATTGATTTTAGTTGTATTATTTTGTTAAATAAGTAAATTCAATATAACATTTTTTATAATTCATTATTATATTTATAATATTTTTTCTTGTTTTTAATTATGTCAGTTGGGTATGATAAGATAATCATTTTGCAAAACTTAAACTTCAGATATCGTTTACAATCTCTTAAGAAATTTCGAAAATGTTTTTAAATTTCATCATCTCCCTTTCTGCAAACAATAGAATCATAATAACATGAAAAGATATATCATTCCTTTAATCATTCGCGGAAATGTTTGTTGTCTCGAATAACGCGAAGTCTTTGTCCCCGTTCCGCAAGATTTATGATGCTGGATTGTCGGAATGTTGCAAAAAAATATCTGATCGATTTATCGCTCGTCTATCGATCGGACGAATAAATCTTTTTCATGAGTGACAAACACATTGTTATATTATTTAATAGCTGTGTATGTACGAGCGATTTATTTTAACGCTATGAATTATACTTTGCGAATTTGTTACAATTGCAGTCGTTCGCGCTCATATATCTCACTTATTGCGTCTCGGAATTTGGCTTGCGTTATTCTCGGCCCGAATGTTTCATCGCGGATTCTGCAATCCTGTGTACCTTCAAGATTATATGGGGTCAACACCGATAAAACTTGACATGTTATTTTACCGTTTGACAATGAATGAGAATAATGGAAGAATTCACAGAATCGATGCGATTTTGTGAATCAGTATATTTCAGTATTCAGATGTTCCAATATATTTCGATTTTATTTTCGCAAATCGCACTTTCTTCACCTTGAGGTAATTTGACGATCCGTACATAGTGCGAGCATTCTTTGGCACTGAATCTAAATGTGGACCATTGTACGAAATCCTGGAGAATTGCCAATTCTTGTAACGTAAACTTATTGTTTTATACCTACGTTACGATCGTGATTTGTTAAACAAACAAGGAGGAATCGTCACTGCTCGCGAGTTTTCCATTCTCGTTTCGTCATTGACGAATGACGTGAATGAGAAAGAAAATTGATCCTGAAGAGAGAAATTTTATCTTCTCATACATATTTGGAGAATGAATGAATGAATGATTCTTTATTAGTTTTCTCAACTATTTCAAAAATACATCTTTTACAAATAATTCTAAATCTAAGTAACATTAAATATTATATATTCTTTTAACATTTTCTTAAATGATTCAAGTTTCTCACACTACTTTAATTCATATGGTAAAACATTATATATTTTTACTCCTTCATAAAACATACTTTTTTGCGCACTTTTTGTTCTGTGAAATGTTATTACAATATTCCCGGTCTGTCGCGTTTATCTTTCACTATCATTTCCCACAATTTCTAACTTATTTTTTTAATTGCTCCAATAATACGTTTTGTTAGGATCTGAGAAATAAAAGTATAATATAGCGAGTGAAATATTGAAAGATTGAAAAATTGAATATATGTATATTTTTTGAACTGTTGCAATTTTTGATGGATATTTTAGATCTTTTGCACTTGCTATTTGCGCCAACGAAATTGTATGTAAAATATTATATATGAGTAATGGAATGCATAAGTAATCGACATGAGGACAGATAGGAATAAGTAGCGATCTGTATTTGAGAAGAATTCTGGATATTCGGTGATTTCCTTGACACGATTGTCCAGTTCCAGAATGCACGTGCTGTATTTCATTCTAAGAATATCGTTCTTAAAAATATACATTTTTCTGGCCGCGAATCAGGCCTCAAAAAAAACAGAGTTTCAGATTATAAACAGAACATATGTAAATTGAGCATCGATCAAAGAAGAAAATTGAGATGCGAGAGAAAGAAATAACTTCAAATACTAGATTTCCAATCAGCAAAATTGTATTTTTATTTTAGCTCTTAGCTTTCAAACTATCTTTTATGATTATAAATCTTGTTTTTAATTTGACTATCTAAATCTTCTGGTTTCTTTCTTAATAGTTTTCATTGTCTTGTTCTTTTATTTTTCGTTGTTAGATTTCAAATTATTAAAAGTAGTGTATCTTTATCTTAACTCTGGCAAGTTTTTTATTTTTTTTTGATTTCATAGATATTTTTTCAATTTGATTACATTATTAATCCTCTGGCTTCGTTTTTAATTTTTATTGTTCTTTTATTTTTCGCTTTTATACTAGATTTTATATTTCCAATTATCAAAAGTGTATCTTTATTTTAGCCCAGAATTTTCTATTCTTATAGATTTAATTTTTAATAATTTGACTCTCTACATTGTGATAATCCTCCAGTTTCTTTCTTTATTTTTATTACCTTATTCTTCTATTTATTATCTTCGATGTATTTTTACTGCTTTTCTCTCTATAAAAAATCTACTTTTTAAGAATCGTTTAGCATGATGTTGTCTCTTAAAGTTCGGACGTCGCCGTGAGAGCCATGTTACGTCCTTAACACGATTCTATTTTTTTCATGGATGCATCGGCTTGACGAGCGGCAAGGGGACCTCGGAGTGACGCAATTCTCGTTTCGTACCCGCGAGTCATACGTGCGTAGTCGGAGTGGACGCGGTCGCGGCGAAGAGGGACGCACGCCGAAGAGAGGAGAGTCTGATCCGGACGAAGAAGAAGCGGTGCCGACGCTGGGACAAGCAGAATCGTACGAACCTCCATCGCGGCCGCATCGTCGCGTATCCTTCCCTTTCGCACGCGCGCACGAAAAAAAAACAGAAGAAAACGAACCCTGTTAGCGCATTCGATTTCGCGAGATTTTTCGACCGACTCGAATTAGCGGTACTTGAAGAGCAAACCGGAAAGGCCAGCAACTTGTAGCGACCATGGTTTACGAGAGCGACTTCTACACGACCCGGCGACCCTACACGCGACCGCTCGTCTCTTCCTACACTGTCTCGGTCAGTATTCTAAGAATCTGGAGTTGTTTCTTTTTTTTTGCATTAAAAAAGCGGGCTGGAAGTATGTTTTAATAATGTTTTTTTTGCTACACGTGGCAAACTAACGTCGAGAAAGAGAGAGAGCCCCGTTTGCGACAGGAAGTGTACCATATCCTGTAACCGCCAGACTCAGCATCCCGTATGATTTCGCTAAACCGCGCCGACGTCTCACTGGCACTCCTCAGCGCATTATCGGCGTATTTCCTCATGTGCATTCAGGATTAATCCGTTTTTGTCCTGGTATTTAATATTCAAAATGCTTTGTTGATTTAAAACGTAGATCTATGAATATGTCACGTGATTTTCAGTGATGAAGCGAAGATAATTGAATATGCTGTTGTTTTAACGTTCACATTATGAGAAAAATCGGTTCAGAAAAATAAAAAAAGAGAAATAATCGATTCAGGACAAAACGGGTTAAATAATTAATCAATGATTGACGGGATAATTATTCGTGCGATCGCTGGATGGGGTCGGCGTTTTATTTATGTGACACGTGATATGACGACGATTCGTCGTAAATTAAATAGTTGAGTAATTTATCGGATCACACATAGGTTTTCTTCGAAGAGATTGCGAATTAAAGAAGAATTTTTTGTATTTTTAGAGCAATTATTAAAAATCTTAGTAAAAAATATATATATTTTGATAACGGTTTTTAATATATATTTCTCAATAATATATATTTTTTTATTTGTACAATTTTGTCATCATATCAATAAATTTTGATATATCTAATAAAAATAGTAACTCGGTGAAAAATTAAATACCATAAAATGTCTGATTTTTTAATATTTTTAATATTTCAAAATAATTGACAGTAACAGAATTTATATAAACAACAGTCAGTATTTTCTTAAAAAACATTCACTTTAAAGCTAATTAACCCTTAATCTATGATGTTAATAAGATTTTTATTTTCTATTTTTACATTATCATTTATCGATATTATATTTTATATTATTTTATATTCATTTAGTTTCAAATTACGTTTTAAAACTATTTTTAAGATGCACTCTATTAAAAATTTAATCTTTTTAAGATCTTTAATCTTAAATGAGATTTAATTCCATTTGAGATCTTCAAGCTTAAGAATAATAGAAAACAGTTAATAACGTTCCTTGTTTGAAGAGGCAAAAAAATCAATGTACCAAAAAAGAAGATAAAAATTAGGATCCTAAAATCGTCTGTTTTATCAAATAAGACTTACATACAGTTTATATACATTAACATATCACTATATATACTACTATCAATATCGCATATATGTATGAATTTTTTAACTAATTATTTCATATTAGATATCTAATTCCAAGAATTTGTTTGTTCATATAATTCCTAATCCAAACCAACATTATTTTATCTGTATAAATTTATAAAGTACAAAACTTTTATATAAAGCAAATATTCTTATACGTCGGCATCATAAATAAATATAAAAAAATTATAATTTTTCAATTTTGTTTGTTTTTAGCATAAAGTCGACCGATTTGAACTACATTATCGTTTATACTTTAATTGTGGAAAAGATTTTTTAATCTAGGCATGTAAAAGCAGAAAAATACTTATATTTGAAAAATAACCGATAAAACACAGATGACTTTAGGATTCTCTTAAGGGTTGATTTGAAATTCATAAAGTAGAATGTATAAACGAGGAGATAAATCAACAACACGGTAAAAAAAGAGCAACGCTGACTCGCATTCGGCCGATCGCGATTTCATTGTCGTCGGCTGCAACCGACATTTCGTGAGACGTCGAAAGTGCGAAGCGATGAGTGAGAACTTGACATTTGATTCTCCCTTATCCACCTCCTGGTTCGTCGACGAGGTCGATCGACGACAGAGAGCGAGCGGCGCGACCGGAAACACCTCAACATTGCTTGTTCTCTGACTTTGTTCTCCGTCCTCCTCGAGGGCCTCACGTCCTCGTCGCTGCTGTTCGTCGTCGAGCTCGACGCCGCGACTCACCGAGAAATCACCGCCGAGATCTCGACTTCCACACTTCACTCCGACCATTGTGTTCACTACTATACTAGCACTGTACTACCAAATTTACTACTACTGTTACTACTTAATTACCACTACTACTATACTACCGCTCCTATGCTCGAGAACGTGCACTCGGTGTCCCGGAGAACGACGAACTCTTCAGTTAGGAAGGGTACGGAGAGTACGTAAAAGCTTTCAGAAATTTCAGAGGACAGAGATTCTTACAAAACCATGGCCCAATTTGTCATTATCTGATTACTTGTGATTAAACTTGATCTAATAATTGATGGGATTCACCTATGACATCAAGAGCCCATTGGCTAAAACATCAGGTTAAGCCTAACCACAAATTAATCAGAAAATGAAAAACTGGGTTTATGTAGCATTTTAACACTAAAATCGCCGATAGAATCCAACTAGAATTGCCAAAGATGTCACTTTCGTAATTCCGATTAGTGAAAAGTATTTTGATATTATTTGTATCGTTAAATTATTTGTATTATATTTACATATTTTCAATATTTTGTATTCTAATTAGTCTAATACAAACAAAAAAAAATTGAAATGATTAGCGGAGCCAAAATGACGGTTCTAGTGTTAATTGGATCCGTATGTACACAGCTTCATTGATTCGTAAATCAATCAATTCCGCGATAATCGGTCAGAGCGATTCTTTTTTTTTTTTATTTTCACTGTTCTGTCAAAGATCTGCGTTGCCTCTCAAAACTTGACTCTGTCAACTTCGAATATCTTTTATCCTTGTACAATATTAAGTGAACAACGCAGATAAAATGATACTCTTTGACAGAGTCGAGTCAAGTACAACCCTGTAGAGTTGTAAATCATAAGCGTGAACTCAAGTCCATTGTTAAATGGATTCGTATAAAGGCCCTTCCAATATTTGTGATATGCAATACTTTTGTGTCTTTTTTTTGTTCGTGTTTAGTACAGCTACTCTTGAGTTCAAGGGATAGCATTAGTTCTTGTTCTACGTTGTCTATGTCCATGACCCTGCAATCGGTGAGTTATTGTGTATGTGCGACAGGACTCGCCGCATACCGTTTGTGCTAATCGCAACTCGAGCCGTTGTGAGAGATTCATTGTCCGACACGTATTTCTAACCATTAGATATTTGATGTTGATCAAATGATGTTAATAAACGATACTTCGATTATTATCATATGAATGAATTATCATATGAATAAATTAAATAATGCGAATTATTAAGTACGACGAAAGCAGAAAGAAGATTCTACAACAACATATATTTTTTTTAATTAATCTCGTTAATTTGTGATAGATTTTAAATTGTTTCGAAATTATTAGTTTTTATTAGTTATTATTATTAATATTAAAAAAATATAATATTATTTTTGAAAATTATTATTATTAAATACGTAAAAATATTTTTTGCAAATATATGAAAATATCTTTTTATTTCATTGTATTATTAATTTTACTCGATAGAGGTTCGTCTCCATTACTATTTGGCGAGAGGTTTTGTCTAGACATAGTTAGAATCGTCGAGGGATCGGGAATCTGGGTTAGCTTTAGGGATTGCCATTGATTATCAATCCGACGATAAAAAGTAATGAAAGTAATAAGATAAATGGTGCAATGTTGATAGGAAATTGTTCTTAAAGACAATCATCCCTCCGAAAAATTCGAATTACAGCTAAATTTTTTGTTCCGAATTAATAAAATTCTGGAATGGCAGTCACTGTTAATAGTCTATTTAAAAAGATTAATAAATGTTTAAAAACAAATCATAAAAAATGTTTTTGTGGAAATGTTATTTAAAAACGTAGAAACAAATTTCATTATAAAAACCGATGACTTCAAAAGCAGAGAGTTTTTAAATTCGATTAAATGGCTATGAATTAAAAACGAGATTTTCTATAAATATTCGTAACAATTAATTTCCTTTAATTATCTTTTAATTGTACAATTTTATTCCATATATTTTCTTCCGTCAAAAATAGTAAGGAAAATAAATCTCGCGATTTGAAAAATGCAAATCTGTTTCTTCGATACAATGATGTCACAAATATTTAGACTGAATTAAAAATAAATTTGCTGCATTTCGAACTGCGCACTGTAAACTCTTTCTTGGATATCATTCTCCAATGTAAAATCTCTGAGCATTCGGCCGAGTCCTGCTCGATTTGGTCGGCCAAATACATTTTTTTGTCGACGTGAATCTGAGATTCGCTGGGTCGCGCGGCCGTCTAAGTTTAACACGACGAAGTCCCGGAAAATGGCTGCAACGCTATGAATAGCTTCCGTTCTGTAATT
>Ga0157363_1002206_pt1 | contig 17003 bp, 9 predicted proteins | sample AttsexASBM1_FD_111477 | JGI IMG/M metagenome (GOLD analysis project Ga0157363, IMG submission 111477) | Fungus gardens microbial communities from leaf cutter ant in Ribeirão Preto, State of São Paulo, Brazil - Atta sexdens ASBM1 | ecosystem: Host-associated > Fungi > Mycelium > Unclassified ... | reverse complement strand
TACATTATAAATATATATGACGTATACATGCATATATATTTAAATTAACTATTATTATTACTTAGATTGGTAGGATTTTATTAAAGAAGTTAACACGAGCAAAGAGATAGGGAAAGAAAGAAGGAGAGAGAAAGAGAAGCATGGAAGCGGCAAAAGCGTTGTTTGACAAGTTGAACAAAAAGAAAAAAAAAACGAAAGAGAGAAAAGTAAATAGTTAGACCGCGCCCGTCGCGATGCGCGTGTCTGGTTGAGAATATATATGTATTTTTTTAAATTTTGAAATTAACAAAGAACACAAAAAATTGTGTGTGCGTGAATGTGAGAGGGAGGCGCGATGAATAAATAAATCTGGGAACAGTACTACTTGTAGATTATTAATTAACGACTCTTTAGCCATGCAACGTCACGGTGATACTCGCGTTGATAACACTCTGTTGACAAGACGATAGGAGAATGTACGAAAGATACGGAAAACAATGTGGTACGGGGGAGGGAGGAGAAGAAATAAGTTGAGATTTGGAGAAGGCTTGGATGTTTCTCTTTTCGTTTAGACGATAGCTAGACATTAGCTCGTTATCGATATTTATAATTGTATGTCTGCGAATTATCGAATAACATTTTTGCGTAATCTCGCGACTCTTCTCTCTCATAGGAACATCTACGTACGCGGCACTTGAACTTTTCTCTCGCAACGATCCCAGATTATGGTAATCGATAGCTCGTAATCGTAACGCGCTCTTCCGGCGAACGAGAAACGCGGATCTAGAACGAACAAACGAACGAACAAACTCGCAGATCGCGCGCGATAAACCGCAACAATAGCGGTTGGAAATTTGCGCAAAAATCAGCGATGCTTGACACTTTGCGTGTCTTAATTCTTGTACTCTTGGAACCAGATGTCATAGGCATCTATCTATCCATTCCTGTCGCAATATTTTTTTAAGCCAAGTATCTTATCTATCACACATTTTTACGGATTGAGCTAACAAATTTTTACAGATTCAAATTCTAAGAATTTCCTTTAGATAGAGACTAATTATAATAACTACTTTTAAAAAATTAATAAATTTCTGATTGTGAATCAGATGCCACTTTAAAACAAGCACTTCTCTTGGATTCTGTACAATAATTAAGAAACAATATGAAATATAGAAGGGGAGGAACATTTGAAGATTTTAATACGTGCACATGGATATATCGTGTTCGTTGTCTTCTTTTTCAATATTCTTTTTCAATATTTATTTGATAGAGGACAGAGGAGAGTTGATGGAAATAATATACGAAGAGTTTGAGTCACACTCATTAAAAAAAAAAAAAGAAAAAAGGAAATTACTTTTTTAATATATGACTTGTTAATATATGGCATTTGAATGCGTGACGCAATATTTTAAATGTCATACAGTATATCATTAAGTATATATATCACTAAGCCCGAAAAAAATTTTTATATAAAAACATATTAATATATATAAAAATATATTATTATCTTTGAAATTTGACCATATATGTTTACATATTCTTCTTCTTTTGTAAAATTATTGTTTAATACAAGAAAAATAACAATAATAATGAGAAATAATTAAAAGAATCATTTTTGCATAGTTTCTTTTACAAAAAAATCTTGGAGGAAGGAATGAGGAAAATTGTTAAAAATTTTTATATGTTTGTATATATTTTTACATGAAAAAATTTTTTTTTGATCATTAATTTTTGTCATAAACATCCCTTCGATCTATCTACTCTCCTCTTCATGCAAGTCAATCGACCAAGCGAGAGACAATGTTTAATGGTGGAAATTTTATATCTCCTAGCTTATTACTTTGCATGATAAAAAAATTCTTTTTTAATATTTTATTAAAATCCTTTAGTATTCAAAGCTTGGAAGAAATATTTTTCAGCTTTTATATGCTTTGTATGAGTTTTTATTATGTTGTTAAGGATATAAAGAAATTGAAGATTTTAAAAATAAGTAAGAGGTATTACCTTTCTTATAAAATATTAATTCAAAACATATTTATGATTTTGTACTGCTTTTCATGATATCGAATTCTATCGCTGTGCGAGCGCATTGAGTCGCGAGGAAACAGAATTGAATGAAAAAAAAAAAAGGAGGGAGTTGAGCCGTTCAGCGGAAAGAAAGGTATAAACTATAAGTATCTTCACATGTCAATTACTCTAGGGAACATCAAAGCCACGGGTGAAACGTAGCCTTTGCGAACCATCAAAGGAACTTTTTATCCCGCGAAAATCTTTTTTCTACCATCCTAACGTATGTACTTTTTAATGCGTATCCGGTTATCGACCGATTCGTCTACCGCTTCCGCTTCTTCTTGGTACACCGTTCAATTTTGATGCACGCTGATGCGAGAGGAACAAATAGAACACATTGAACAAAAGAAGAGCGGAACCACACTGACCACGCGACAGGCATCATTCGCAGTTTGGAATCCGCGATTCGTTTCACACGAAATGAAAAAAAAAAACGGAAAGAGAGGGAAACTCGAACAGATTTCGGGCGGGACGTCCGATTCTTTCTCGGAAATTATGGCAACGGGACCGAAGTTTGTTTTGAAGGTACCGTTACGACATACACTTTTGCATGAAATGAAAGGGAAAAAAAATGAGAAATATAAAAAAGCGCGAAATGTCGCTGGCTTGATCAGTGAATGATTGGTGAATAACGTTTAGCTGATAAACGCCGACGATCGTTGAACGAGAGTATCAGAGTTGTTCTTTGGAAATTTTATTTTTGCAAAGCAAACCAATAATGTAGATCAGCTATATAGAATATAGCGACTGCCAAGAGAAAGATGACAGTCTAATAAGATACGTATTACGCGTATTGTTGTAATTCCCAATATGAAAGAATAAACGTTCCCTCCGAGCTGATCGACAGACAAAGTCATAATAAAAAAGGAAAGAAATAAATATAAGGGAGCCAAAAACGAGATAAATAGAAAAAATATGGAAGCGATCAATTTTTCACAAGCAACACGCGCGAATTTTTATACGACTTAATCCTTCCGAGGCACTTTTTTACTATTTAACATTTGACTAAAAGCATATCTTTTATTAATACATCTGTAAAGTCATTTTCCCTTCTTAAAATTTGTTACTATTTAATAAATTAAAGGTAAAAAAAGGGAAAATAAGTTTACATATCGATTTCGAAAAGTTATTATAATCTTTAACTTTTCTTTCCAAAATAATACCTGCGCAGTACTTTTCTATAAGAACTTTTGTAGAATTCAATCCCAATCCTTAAAATCTATTTTAGGACACAAATTCTTCGAAGTCTCGAAAGGCTGAGAGATCATAGTCGCGATCACGAAAAGCAGCAGAATATTCAATTTGAAAACTTGTGTCGACTAAATTTTTCAACTGGATGACTAAATCAAATCAAACTGACGCGCGAGGGAATTCATTCAACAAGTCTGATTGTTATAGGTGTTTTAAAAAGTTGAACGAATGAAATTTACAATCATTAAAATTACATTACGTTGTTGGAGCACGACGCTTTTATCGATTCCATTTTGATAATTCCATTTCGATAATCATATATGTAGATTCGTTAGAATTAGGAATTAGTTATATTTTTAACGTAATTTAACGATTTAGAGGCCAGACTGTACAATTGTTTGAAGAATTATAGAACAACATAAGAATTTTTTATAAAATGTGCAGAGGAGTATCGATCGTTGACGCAAGGATAAATGTTCTTTATTGTTATCTAAGAGAAAACTTCGAGCACGTATGATTCTGTTTTCGATTGGGGAAGTATTTTGATAAATTGAACTATAATTAATTTACAGACAATCTTATTTTTAAAATAGCAAGGAGACAGTATTGATTTTTGTGTACTGAGATATATTCTCCCTAGTGCACATTCGATAAAGATGATCGTAGATTAATATTTCGTATGAATGTGTAAAATAAAAAAGAATCACATCGAATTATTGATAAATTTACATCAAGACTTTGTTTGCTCGCGATATTCACTTTCACGTACCACACTTATAAACAATCTTGTGCGCGATAAACTTGTAAGATTTCTACACCAAGTGCTCAAGGAAGAATCGTTTTACTCGAATTTGAGAAAAACGATTCTTTAACAAGTGAGTCTTATCACAAAGTTGACAACAAAAAATGCCTATGAGATTTCTATACACGAATTATTATTTTTCAATAATGTCGAATTTAATTTTATAAGTTGAATCATAATCTGATGATTGTTAATAATTTTGTTCCATTAATGTTTGTGAAACATGCGCAGATTTTTGTTATAATATGCATACAGTTAATATTTCATGATTAAAAAAGATGCTACAGCCGAGCTATTTAATTTCTCGTTCAGTTTCCTTATTGCTTGACCAGGCATGATTTAGATCCGGCCTACAATATCGATATCGATGAACTTAAGTTCCACCTCCACGTGATGCGATAGCATTATTAATCTCCAGTGTTGGATATTTACTCGATGTTTGTTGAATTTGGCCGCGTGGAGACGGATCTTAAGCACAGATTGATAAAGGATGTCTCGCTCGCTCAAATTAATTGAGAATCCTTGAGAATGTAAATCTCCAGGAACCGAGTTGAATCGTTAAAAGAGATGACTTTAAAAGGGATCGCGCAGCGAGAAAAAGAGGAATAGAAAAGAGAGGAAGAGAAAGATTTTTAGAGTATTATTTTGTCATAGTATTTATCATATTTGTAGGTATATACATAATAAATTAGAAAGCCAATATATCGATTAATGGTTAACAATATACGTGCATATTTAACGTACATATATGTATAGCTATTTTAGAAAACGCACTATGACTAATTATCGAACTATATGATATTAACAATTTATCGAATATGTTATATAACATGTTTGTACGTAATTTTTAATTATTGATTAACTGCGTTTTGCTCATGTTGCGGGGGGGATTTTCACCGTATGAAACATTCGTGTTATCGCATTTGCAGATTTGTATGGAGCGAAGTGGGAAGTTCCAAACGCGTACTTTGTAAACGTTTGATTGTGCTACTTTTAGAAGCCCTTTCTCATTATCAAGTTTTCTTGAAAGGTATTTACAATATTCGATATTTTAGCAAATGCACTTGATAAGAATTGATAATCAGGCAAGACAAACACGTGAACGTGAAAATCATTTTAAACGTTACTTTTATTTTGAAAGAGAAAGAATCTGTTCTAGGAACCACATGTTCCAAAAAGAATGCAGAATGATGTAATGATAGAAACAATATAAATGATCTTTAGAATCTAGGAAGAGAGCGACGATGAGTAATATAAATAAGGTCTATAAAGCGATGTTGAGCCTAAGAGGAAGAAGAAAATAGCAAAGCTAGTCTATTGTAAACAATTACGTACGACTGTACTATTTATATAATTATGATCATTGGCACGTTTACTTACATCACTATGACATTATTATTATGACAGCATTACGATGCATAACAATATCATTATAATATATACGTATGCCATCACCATTAGTTATCGATGTCCTTTGACTCCGATCGAACGCTCAAACGAACGATATACCGCGATCATTCGTGCGATCGTACGCTCGGTCGTTTGATTAACATCTCGTAGAAGTAACTAATTGGACCTTAGATATTCTTATCAACAAAGGCTTGGTGTAAATATGGATCGTGTGTATGTACGATTTTACAATCGTATATCGCAGGACTGTCGTTTGTACGTCGTGCTCATTCTCCATTTTTATCTACGCAAATAATGCCGCTAGCTATTTAAGTATTGCGGCGTTAAGCAGCGCGCTTGTATCAGGATATTATAATGTATAGTCGCTTTGCTAACTAATCCCCCGCGAGCAAGAACATACGGAAGAGTGACGATAAACTGTAACTGAACACCAATATCGTAACAATATCAACCCCCATCCCATTTTAACTGCGTTAGAAGTACCCTTCTCTTTGACCTGTCTATTTCTATACGCCCCAAACTTATCGAATTATAGTTCTCTTTAATTGGCCTGTGTTACGCGAACGTGCGACATTCTGTCGGTCGGATTTCGCATGAACGTTGAAAGAGAAGACATCGCGTTTTCCGCAAAATCCTAGATATCGTTTTATTCGCTCGATTCGTGGCAAATATATTAATTTCATATTTCTCATTACGCTTGAATTAAGAGCTTTGAATATAGATGATTATTTGTAATAATCATAGCGGCGAATAATCAAAGAATAATCTGTGGTGTTTTGATGTTAAAAGCACTGAATATTACTATTTTACGTAGTAACAATAATCCGTTGTTGTTGTTGCGGAACAGATAAATTAAATTATCATTAATAGGTAATTTATAAATTGAATATCGATATTGCATATTTAAAATGTCAGATATAAATTATATAATTTCTACAAAGAATTAATTATATAATATGATATTGTCATAATTTAAATATTCTCAAGCGATTTCATCTGATTTTTTTTTCTGAAGAAAATCTTTATGTTGATCTCTTGTTTATGTCTAAAATATTTTCAAAGGCAGTATTACATTGTACGTACATGAATAAATGAAAGATATATTTGCGCGAGCTTAAACGTTGTTGAATGCAAAGCATTGTTTGTTCACACATTGTTCGGACAATGTATTAATCCTTCGAGACAGTTGAGATCTTTTATTAAGATAGTAATTTTTATTAATAGCTTTATTAGAATCTCACTTTTCTAGACTTGAGTGAGATATTTTTTATAAGTAATTTTATTATCTCATGTTATTTTATCAGAATTTCGTTGCTTAATATGTTATGGCATTGCTTTATTGCGGTGATGTCAATAGATCGATACCAGCAATCGACTCAGCGTGTTTATATTAGGCGTTCGATAGCGTGCATATGTTGTCTTCAATTTCCGCAAATCCCCGAAATCCGTAATATTACAATTAATATGTAACCTGTGACTATATGTAACGTGTAGTCTGTGTAACTAACTAACCCTCTAATCTAATGTGCATTGTGAATAGCTTAGTCACGAGGGCGAAATAATATTCGCAATTTTACACGCATTTAGTCACGTAATTACTAAATTGTGCTTGTACGTACAATGTGTCTGCTACTGCGAAATTATTTAAAAATTAAACATTTCACTTTATTTGTAAAGTACGATAGCTTACGGTCATTGCGGAAAAAGAATAATTGTAATGCTCGCATGCAATAATTCGTGTCCTCAGTTTCTATATATATGTATATGTACGCGAGAGAAGAATGGCGGAATTAAATCTCTTGCGGTATATCACGAGGTAGATCCCTTTTGCAGAAAATCATAAATTCTAATACAATTTCGCGATGAGTTGAGAACTTTACTTAAACGGTCTCAAATATAAAACTCAGTAACGGAAAGCATAGAAGATGTTCTTCTAGACGAAATATTTCTTCCTCATGTTACACTCATGTATTAGATGATTATCTCTGTAGTATCGCATTATTTATCGACATCGAAACTTTTGAGAGACTGTTTTTTAATCCGACATAATGTTTGACTATTAGACAAGCGGCGATACTCATTTGTTGCAAGTTATTGCCGATGCTGTTATACAAATTACTCCCGTACTGTAATCGACAGTGAATCGAAGGCAACATATTTTGATATATCTTATCGATACGCTGAGAGCCGCACTGTTCAATAGAAGATATATTATTGAAACCGTGATATGAAGCAACGTATTGATAGGCTGTCACGAGCAACACGGAAAATGTACTATTTGTTGCTGAAACGTTTATTGTCCTCTATTAAGCGATAATTATTAATGTGCGGCGCGTAAAGCCGGTCCTTGTAAAAATTCGTTGATCATTCCTCTAACTAGAATATTTTTCTGCATACAAAATATTTTTTTACGGGAGAATATGAGAGTTAAGGTATTAAACGCGATGACGCAAGTGCTGATTAATCAAGTTAATGTTGCGTAATCACCGTTTTATCGATAGTTATTTCGGATATTGTTCGACCAATACATATATATTCGTCGTTTCTCGTTTTTTAATCTTGCCACGCACAATAAACATCGTAAAAAGCACTAGTAGGTAACATTGTTTTATAACGTATAGAAAAAGGACAAGAGACTTAATGCGACATCAATCGATATCAAAAGAAGTAATTGATAAATAATGTTTCGCCAGTATTTGTAAATTGAAACGAATTTTTTTTACTTTGATATTAAATAATATTATAAATCCTTATATTTACTAAAAGTGTGAAGTTTATCTCCGCTGAATACAATCTAATATTTTTTCGCCCTAGTTTGGGGGGTGTAGAATTAACTCGTACAAGACTTCGCGATTCGTCAAGAAGTCTAATGCAATTTACAATCGGGATTTAAATGTCTCTCGAGAAAATACAGCATTCTGTGTTTTCTTTACCGTGTTTTAGCGCTAAATGCGGCTTTTAAGCTTCGTTTATTTGTTAATATAAGGATTCACATTCAAAATTAGTAAGATGAAAGAATCAAATACTATAACGAGATAATTTACGAGATCTAAAAAAAGATTTTTCTAAGCTACGAAAATGAAGTATTCGCAAGTCTTAATAATGAAACTCCTTTTTAATAAAATCTTGTTTTCTTAAGCTTAGTAAAACATTTAATGGAAATTAATAAGCGAATAAGTGATAATATAACTAAATTAACAAGTTCGCAACTTGGAGTTACAATAAGTACATCTTGGATAAATATATCTTTAAGCGGCCAAATGCGTTTAGCGCTAAAAGGCGTGCCGAGAACGCGGTCTGTTATCTCGTAATAACGTGATCGAATCAATAACTATTTTCCTCCGGTGACGTTACGATCGCGCGTATACCTTTGTAGGATTTAGGCCAGTCATGTAGTAAAAGCGCTCGTAGTAAGCTACATATAGTTGAGTACTCCGTGCCACTCCGGGGTACCCGTTGTAGAGATCTCTTTAAGTAAGGACTTTAAGGTAGCTATTCGGTTTTTCTCTTCTTGTCGATAGGTATTATAGGCGGGGTCCACCTCAGGGTCGACCGCAGTCACGCGTGTAGATTAGCAATAGTGAGTCGTAGCATAGCGATTATTTCGACGCACCTATTATTATAACCCTTCACGAAAGCGTATATGAGAGAGAATGGCCCTATAGATTCAAAGCATGACGGAAGTATCACAGATACGTACCGTTCCCTGCATACCCCTCTCGTTCGGTCGTGAGTCCCTCGCCAAAGATGATCGCCAAAGGGCCAATGGAGAGAAATGGGTCTCGTATTTTTGTCTCGTTGAATGTTGGTCGTATTGATATGCGGGATGCTTCTTAACGCGCGCTAAATATTTCAGGGATGATTCTGAAAGTCAAACACATCAAGAACGGAATATCTATACGAGCTGTTTTTTCCCTTCCTTTTTATTCGATAAAAAAATATACGGATATATATCTAACGAAATATAAATATTTTGTTAAATGTGATACAACGTGATAGATGATCGCTTTACAACGGTTCATATGTAATAACCAAAAACATAAATTGTTTTGATGAAAATTATGAATGGTAACACGGTGGAAAAAAATAATAAAATTGTCTTTGTAGCAACGGCACGTGTTAAGAAGCATTTTGTAATATCATCATTATTAAACATTTGAGAAAATTTATTTTTCTACTGCATACACATCGCGCGTCACCGTGTCGCACAACAGCGAGCATCTTTGTTTTGCGGAACGGCATCCCCTCGTGATTCTCACGCTGATTTCCAAAACAGTTTGGAGAATCGAAGATTGTTAACATTAGAACATCCGGGGGACAGTTTGTTCATTTAACTATAAGATTTAATGATATACCTCGGAGAGAGATATTGTAAAGAGAATATGGATGCTTTCCAATTGTAAAATCACTACCAGACGCTTTCGTGCACGCGGCGACACAAGTTGTGTTCTAATTGCTGTAATTATCCACACAACACTACACATCCATATACACCGAGAGCTATTAGTCGGTGTAAAGATACTTGTTTTCTAGAAATTATTAAATTGCTTATCAGTTTAATTTATGATATTACGACTTTAGTTCTATTCGTGATTTCAAGAATAAGATTTCGGCGCGCGGTTTGCAGAATTGTATATAAATTTACTTTAAAATATTTAAGATCCGCTTTCTATTTTCTCGAAAATAAATTTATTTCTCTTGACTTGTGCATTCTGGTAACAGTTATTTATATGTTACTAATTGTAGCGATTATAAATGAAATTGGGGGATGTTGGATGGTAATTTTACTTTTTCTTTATTCAATATAGGCGCGAAAAGCTAGATTTAACCTAACTCTATCCGAAATTGTGCACGGTGTACATTCTGTTCCAACTGAGTTGTGCACAATGCTAGTGTTTTCCTGTATACGTTTGTATTAAGCAATTGAAAAGCACCCAATGTGTCTTTTATCGCCAACAAGTTTTTTTTTCTTGATATATTCGGAGACAAACTGAGCATCATTCGGAATTTCATGTGCAAAAATGTCACTTTTTCCTAAAAAAAAAAACTTTTTTTCCTTCTTTTTACTTTATATGACACATTTTGAAGGAATGTCATGCGTTCTACATCGTGTATATAGACATCCGCAAATGCGGCGCGTATCAAGTCGCGAAGTTATTGCTCTTGCTTATACATTATTCAATGTTCGCGACTCAGTTTCCGATTTGATTGCGTATGGCAAGTTCTGAAAGAGTGGCATTCGATCGAGAAACGACCAGACGTTCTAGTGTTAAACAAACGCAGATAGGAATCTTTCTACGGAAAAACGCCGAGAGGAGCGAGGGGTAGTTAAAGTCCAAAGCTGAAATTCGCTGACTTGGTAGAACCGAAAGATTTGATAAGAAACAGGAGAGAGAGAGAGAGAGAGAGAGAGAAAGAGAGAGAGAAAATAATAAGACATTTCTCTCCGACATTTAGATCGAGGACTCACGACACGCACACATATTTTACGCACATGAGAATAGAGGGTGAATGAATAAGAGCGGGAAGAGAGAGAAGGAAGAATTAACGTAAGCAGCACACAATGAAAGACGCGTACACATACATGTATATCGATTATGCTATGCGCGCACAACATTCAACACGATCACACATTGTAACTGTTGTATAAAGAAATCGCCGTTATCGTAACTACTACTTTCGCAGGGAGATTGTGTAAAGAACATTTTGCATGCACATTTTCACACGCACCATTCATATTCTCCCCGCGGCATTAGTATCCCTCTTTTACGTCTCTGCGCTCTTCGCTGTTATCACCAGATAATCAACAGAAGAGGGGGAGGGAATTATTGAATTTCGAAGAAACGATCAGAAAAAGAAGAGAAATCGTACGCTTCCTCGAAGAAAATAGTTTCACGTTACTTTTCTTATATAATTTTGCATGTCCAAAAATTTTGTATATCCAAAAATATCCATCGGATATTCATACGAGATGATATATCTGCGAAAGTTAGTACTGGTACAAAGAAATATTTGCTTCAGGCGGAGCAATACAAGAAAGAGAAAGAAAAAGGAGAATTTGAGAAAATCGCCTTGAGAAAGGTCGTACCTCTTGGGAGTCGCACCACTTTGCACATCTTCTCATCCATCCTTTAAGACTGAACGATTCTTCATATGTATTCGTGTGACTTCTAAAAGAGACGTGACAAGCGTACACGATTCTCGTTTCTTAAGAAAAAAGAGGAAAAAATGAGGGAAAAGACAAGAGAAAATTGCTTCATGACAATAATGCACATGAGGCAAGTAAATCGCATGAGGAATGTTACGCATGAACGAGATAGAGAAATTGGACGACAGAAAATGATGAGAATCTGCATTTTTTAAATACAATGCCACGTGAGTGTTTTTCGTCGCGCGAGTTTGACACTTCGACGTAAGGATCGAGCGTATGCAGCCGAGAGTTTTGCCTTCGCGAGGAGAATTAGTTTTTCTCTCGCAGGGAAGACGTACGTTTGAAAGTTACTCGCAGAAAGTAAAACTCCTGAGAGTAAATCTTAGGGATGTGAAAAATGGACGGGAAAGGGCGCGAGACGGAGAGTAGGGATATTATCGAGACGTAATCGATAAAAAAGATGAAAAAAAAAAGAAAAAAGACATAATAACGATTGATTCTAACTCTATCTCTATATTCTTCTACCAATTATATTTTTCTAATTATATTTGTACGTTGACTCGTAAGCTAATCGACCAAGCGATGTTTCGTGCTTGTGGTAGAACGAGGACGAGGAGGTGATAAAATGCGACAAAATTTTTTAAAAAAAGAAAAAGAGAGAAAAGTCATAGAAAACGGAAGAGGAAGATAGAGACATGTTTTTTGGATTAAAAGGGAGAGCGGGATGAAAGTAGCGAGGCTCGCGTTGCACTTCGTGATTACTACAATAAACTGCGTCGCTCGTTTTCACGTAGACGATTCGGTCTATCTTTTTTATTCCCGACGATCAGCCTTTATTCGTACTGCTGTGGTCTACAAAAATACACGCGATAACATTCGCGAGATTTTGAATCGATGTTATTTCGGTAAGTTCGGATCTTGGCGTTTCACAGAAAAGACGAAAACCTTTACGTCTGTTCGTCGCAGTAAAAATGACAAGGATGAAGCGTCTTCTTCTATCTTCACGATATATTTAAGAAATTGAATTATCGAAATTATACACTGAGAATCTCATTTGGTTGAATTAACTAATTTCTTGTTTAGGCAAACAAATCTTGGGTTGATGCAATAAAATTCTACTTATGTTATCAGAAAGAAGTAAAATATTACAATAATAATACAACTTTTTGCTAATTAAATTATTTTATTGCATCAACTCAGGATTTGTTTGCCCATACTTAAACAAAAGATTAGTTAATTCAACTAAATGTGATTCTTAATGTATCGATTTCAAATCTCGTGCACATATTATTTCGGGTCGCGCTTCAAGAAAAATTACAGTGGCTGCGTTCAGCAAAGAAAGCAGCTTTCCACCTGTTGTAAAGTTTTTTAATATAATTGGTCTTGCTTTTTTTCCTCTCTGATTCTAAATGTATAAACCAATCACATAAAAGAATTTTACAACAGTTGTAAAATTGCTTTCTCTGCTGAATGCAGCCATTGTCGCAATCGCGGGCAGAGCTGAGTTGCTTTGACGTCGAAGATACAAGGACAATCGGTTACCCTTTTTATAAAATCCTTCGTCTGTAAAATGAAAAAATAAAAAGAAAGAAAATTACCGTTCGAAAATGAAGCTAATTGCGCTTTGTTAATTGAGATTCGCTCAGAAATCTCCAAGAAAGACAAGTTCATTGAGAACTCACAAAGACGATCTTTTTTTTTAGCTTTGTACCGTTCGTCTATTAGCTCGAATAAGCGAAATGGAAGAATTTGCGTTGCGTTTAAAATTTCCTTTTCTTGCTGGTCGAGTTGTAATGTATTCCTTTTTGTTCGCTCAGCTCTGTGTGCAAAAATGCGAACGTAGTTAAGACTCTAAAACTACATATGTACAAAACCGTATCAGATCGAATTTATTCGGCTGATTTATTACGCTCGTACGCCGCGCCTGGTCCCCGACGATAGTCGGTTGAAAAGAGTGAAAGAAATAAAAAGAAAGAAAGGTATGTCTGTTCGATCTGACTCGGTATGGATATCAGCTCTATCGAAATAATTTCTCGCGATTTCCAAAAGCGCTATTCGGAATTTTTCGTGTACTACGACGAAAAAATTCTTTCACTAAGACTAAAGCAATCTATTAGAATTTATTTTTATACTGCAAAAAAGAGTCCTCGTTCGATGCGAAATATGCATTATCGCATTTGTACGAATGTCAAGTGGATCATTAAGCTCTATCAGATTTTCCTAAGGACCTTCCGCGTCAAATGAGGTTAGTCCAATTGGACGACGGTGAACTAATATTAACTATCAAGCTGCTACAATAATATTATAATAACTAATAAATTCTTACTAACAATATTATAGTGCGACCACGGTTTCCGCCGAGTAGTATTTACGGCGATTAACGATCCCCGTGGCTTTCATCGACGCGATTAAGATGATGTTTACTCTTATTAAATCAAAAAAATATACAAGTCTCTCTCTGCGAATCCACAAAAAGTTCGTATTTTTGTGTATAATGGAGATGGTGCACACCGACGCGTTCTCCACAGAGCCATGGCACTTGTTACGACTAATTTCGCACAAGACACACGTACGCGATTCCCGTGAGAGGGTGATAAGAAGGGAAGAAAGAGGAGAGGCGCAGTGGCTCGAGATCGCGTGAAAAATAGAATGGGAGGAGAGCGACGTCGGGCCCCGGAGCGCGGTACTCTTTCTTCAAGCGGGCGCACCAGACACACAAAAAAAAACGGTTATTAATCAATGTGCAAAATAATAAACTCGAAGTTCAGTCTCGAACGGCGTGGACAATTCTTTTATATCGCGTTTATCTGGCATTGTTAAGTCTTAGCGTTAATGATCAGCCAAAGGAAATGCACACACACCAACACATACGTGCGCATACACACATACACACACACACGCGCGCGCGCGCGCGCGCGCAACACCACACCACACACACAAAGGTACGATAAATACGGGCGATATTTTGGCACAAAGTTGGAAACAAGCGAACAATACATACAGGGACTCTTCATTTTCTCACCGCTCCTTCCGGGTGTAGAATAATGAAGTTAAAAAGATATTGATATTTCATTCGCCATCGGCGATCGACCATTCGTATCATACATTCCATCAATTCCACACATCAATCGGTCGACAATGTGAGCCGTCGATGTCTTGCATACAATGTACGTAACGTAAAATGATTACAACTTACTTTTACAATACAAACACACGTACACACACACGTACGGATCTCGCGAGAAATCCGCGAATTTGTACGAATAGTATCTACATAATTAATTGCGTACGTATATACATATATTAATCACGAACACGCGTACACGAGTATCTATACGTACACGTTTGTAATATGTATATACATGTATTATCAAAAGAAGTGAAGTAGAACGTAAGCTGATTGCGGCTACTTCGAGAAATCAAATTTGCGTGTACGCGCGGATGATGTTGTGAGAACGTGTGAGGAACTGAGAGAATGAGAACGAGAGAACGGACAGGTGGAGGGGAAGAAAAAATGATGGAGATAAGTAAATAATAATAATTGAAAAATGACGATGACTGTAAACGGTTAAACAAGCGCCGCGGGGGGGCGCGGGGTATGCGCGCGTCGATGTTCTTGGATGTTTGCGCGTGAAGAAACGAGAATAGGAATCGGATGTACAGCGTGTCATCGGAGTGTTTGTGATAGGCGAACGCAAATGCAATTTTTTGCAATAATAATTATGTATAAAAACTGTGGTGCAATAATGCTAATAATAATGCTAAAGTCACAAAATTTACAAATAGGCACAAGAACTAAAAGATGCGCCCAGCTGTCCATAATTTTTACTTTGTAATTGTATTTTTTGGTAAAATATTTTTTAACGAATTGAAGGAAATGCTCAAATGTAATTTCCAAAGATCCTAAGAATTTGTGACAACATTTCAACAAAACAATTATGATATGAATTTGGACAGATAAAAATGAATCTATTTAAGTAAGAGAAATCCTATATTTAATCAAATTGGATCCTTAAATATTATACTTCTGTGTGAATTTATATACATATATGATTCTGCGAACAGCGCCCCGAAATCCTTTCCGGTCTTAAAACGCAATTAAAGGCAGAACCAGAGTAGTAATATCACTTATTAAATTGATAAACAATTTAATATAATAATTTTTGTTGCTAATAAGCATCTTTAAAAGAATATTAATAATCTGATGTTAATTAGAATTTTAAATCTGTAAATAATTTATTATAAAAAATATTGCCTCAGTCATAAATACAGGATTCTTCTTATTGATTTTAAAAATTACGACTTCGCGCAAAGATGCAATATACATTTCATGCATCGATTTTATACGTTATATGAAATAACGAGAAGAGTGTTACTCTTTTTTACTGAAAGATAGATATGAGACGATATCGCATTTATCCCCCGTCACAATCACTTCGATAAAACTTGCGACGATAACGTCGGTGCTCCTTCGGCGAGCTTCCTGTTTGATAACGTCGCGAAGGGAGAACGACACTACGGATAGTATTCGTAACAATTTGGTGATTACACCGGCTTTTAAATCGCGAAGTGGCGTTACGTCTCGTTCTGCATAATCGATATGAGAAATGGCTGTAAATCTGTATAAAGGGTTTTCCAGTTGAAATAATTATTTTATTAACTTGGTCGTTTGTACGTGTGCGGTTTTTGCGGTGTAATGAGGAGAGAGTATATATTCGGGGGCGATATATATATGTATACGTGTACGTGCGCGCTTGGAATTGGCTCAATTCTTCCTCAATCGCGAGAAGATCGACCGCTCTCAAATGTATTTTTGTTACTAATGATGTTAGGCGTATACCTGAGAGAATGAGAGAGAGAGAGAGAGAGAGAGAGAGGAGTTAGAAAAAGAAAAAGAAAATGAGAACTTATAAATAAATATATATTTTTCTCTCAGAGAGATCGCTTTCAATAAGTGTATTGAACAATTTTGATGCGTGAAATAAAGCTTTTTGAGATTCAATTCAACGCTGATTGAGGACTTTCAATACTGAAAGCAGAAAGCAGCTATCGGGGATTAAAGCTGCGAAGGTTACTCCGAAAATCTCGTATCTATCAGGATACTCTCTCTCTTAGAAACGACTAAGAAATAAAAAACAAAGCTCTCAAGTATACGTCAGATTTTGCTCGCGACGGTGACGTTGTTGATAGAACGGATTCGCATTACGGTACGTGTTCGCGTGTACGGGTTTGAACGAGAGGAGGAAGCAGATTTTTGATATCGCGGATACGGCACGTAGAGAAGGTTGAAAAGGGTTTTTTGTGACGGTGACGCAACAGATCGGCGCAACGTCCGCAACCCCTTGTTCGTAACCCCCCCCCCCCCCCCGTCCCCGCTTCCCGTTTGTTTGGTTTTTTTTG
>Ga0157363_1002205_pt1 | contig 17004 bp, 10 predicted proteins | sample AttsexASBM1_FD_111477 | JGI IMG/M metagenome (GOLD analysis project Ga0157363, IMG submission 111477) | Fungus gardens microbial communities from leaf cutter ant in Ribeirão Preto, State of São Paulo, Brazil - Atta sexdens ASBM1 | ecosystem: Host-associated > Fungi > Mycelium > Unclassified ... | reverse complement strand
ATCGATTCGTGGATAGCCTCAAAAGATGACCAGTTTTTTCGACGCGAGATTCGTACGCTACCCGAATGATGGGAGAAAGTAGTGGCCAGCGATGGACAATACTTTGAATCATAAATGTATAACAGTTTTTTACAATAAAGCCTCGAATTTCGGAAAAAAAACAGCGGAAGCAAAGTTGTACACTTAATATTTATTCAGACTATAGATGTTTTGTATGTAAGCTAACCATTGTGTTGTAAGCATCGTATTATTCTCATAATTTTATACATATTACTGAGAATTTTTTGGATGGAAGATAATTGTAGAATTTGCGACTTCCATACAAATGTTGGCCACAATTGTTGGCCACAAGATAATGAAAAGAGAAATGTATAACACAAACATATTCTTGGCATAATGAAACTATTGTCAAAAGGAGTCGAATGCGGATGACAAATGGAACAGATATGGATTCAGCAAATCGGAGTAACATAAGAGTAAGATTTAATTAATTACACTCTTAAGTGATAATTCTAACGATATTTCTTATTACTGTATATTTCTAATTATGATAATTGCAGATACAGTTTAAAATAATAATAAGGCAAATTTAATGACGAATATTATACAAATAGTGTTTACAAACAATATTGACGATAACCTAATAATGATCAAAACGTCTATAGTCTATAATCTGTTACGAATAAATTTGTTTAAAATAATCGCAATAAGAACTAGTTTAGCTTGTGAACTAGTGTTAACTAGTGAATGCTTTCATTTATATTTAATTGACGTTTATACATTGACGTTTCGGTTATTGATTTTAGTCATCCTCAGAATAATATTAAATCCTACTCTAATATTTTCTCCCTATGATAATACTCCTTAATCCAAAAATAATGATATGTCCATTGTACACGAATCTTTGGGGAAGCACGATTTTTGGTTCACGAAGTTATTTTGCTCCTTAACCGAGATATTGAGCTCAAATTGTATCGAACTGCATTGTATCCGAACACATTGTATCAAACAATGTTAAATTTGGTAACTCATAAGGTTAAAAATTATGCTCATCATAAATTCCGTGCACTACCGCTAGTCACAAAAATCCATAATTAATGATGAAAATCAGATATAGTAAATTAAAACTTTACAGTAAATGAAAATAAAATAGAGACGTCAATATTCTTTGACGGTTAATTTTATAATAAACGAATTTTTGTCAAGTCAATTACAGAACGTACAATAGTATTGATATACATGTATTAAAATATAAAGGCTAATTTACAATCTATTCACAAAAAATATCGATATACAAACGTTCGAAGACAAATTTTCAATTTATTAAGAATATCAGTATACGATCAATCTAAACCATCAGTATCCTTTTTAAATTAAGACCGTTCTTCTGATTAAGACCGTTCTTCTATTATCTCAGAAACTAAACGTTTATAATAATAACTACATCCAAATTTCTACATCATTTCAATTAATAAAGTCATGATTATAATACATCCTATGTTCAGAAATAATGGAAAAAGGATTTCTACGAATATTATTCCGATGTTTAGCAACTTTTCATTTTTTATATAATGCATCACAATCCCTGCAGTTGATCATGTAAACTATATTCTTCTTTTTTTCATTGGGTGAATCTTTATGTACTTTAATGAACTTATTCAATTTGTTCAAATTAAAAAAGGATATTTTCATTACACTTCCATTAATAAAGTTTTTGAATCTTTTCGAAATGCCTTGTATATATGGAATAGAGAACCATTTCATTTTATTAACTGATTATTATCAGAATCATTATTTGTACAATAATTGGATTTTTTAAATAAGAAATTTTATTCTTTTACTAATCATCTTTAAAATAAAATTTATGGGATAATCATTGTTCATTAAAATTTTTATGACCCCAAGTTCAAATTTTTTTCTTGAAATTCTGAATGCGAAAGAAAAAATATTTTCTGTTTACTAGCCCAATATTATACCTTTCTTTTGAGACAATGAGTGCTAAGAATAAAAATTAAGAAATCTCCCTGAAAAACTAGGTTTCTAGTTTTTTTTAACTCTGAAACCAATCAAACTTTAATTTGTCACATATGTAAATGGAGATTAATTAATTAAAAAAATTATTTATTTATTTATTTAATTTCCTCCTATTTCTTGGAAAACCGAATGGAAGCTCGAATGGAATGAGTTAAACAATTTAAGAATATTTTCAGTCTCAGATGTAGGGAGACAAATGAGAATATCATTCACATATCTAAAATAAAACTGTACATAGATATCATATTTACTCAACGCCTATTGTTCCAATTCTTGTTAAATCTGAAACCGGAGGTAATGATGAACCCATAGGGGTACCAAACTTCTTCTGCTTGTAAAAATGACCATTAAAAGAAAAATATGTCAAATCAAGAATTAATTTGATCCATCCAAGAATTCTTTTTTAAACGCGTAGTGTAGCAGAAAGTGAATTGGTCTGATATACTAGAGATTCCAGTTTCGATCTCCAGCAGAACCGAAAAATTTTTATACACTTGTAGCTTCTCTCGGAAAGTAATGGCAAACTACCGAGTAGTATATTTGCCCCTCCCTACCAAAAATTGCCGTTCGGAATCGACGAAACTGTAGGTCCTCATACGTTGTGTACGATCAGTGTGCGCACAAAAATATATGAGAGGAAATCTTTGGAAATCTTATAATTACTGGAAATGTAATTCTATCTTTTGTCTATAACTGCAATAATTAATGCAGTCGGAATGTTAACAAATAAGGATATTACATCCAGTGAGATTAAACAGTAATTCGGATTATTTTAATGTCTTTGAGTTTTTTGACAAGCTTGAAGCTGTTATTAACGAAACTTGGAGCTTTCAGTATATTCTTGATGATGTCATGCAGAAAAGCCGCTAAATTATATAACAGATTGTCAATAGAAGAAATGATAATGCGATATGGGCAATCAGGCTTGTGGAATTTAGGTAATGCTTATGGAAAGCATATGCTTTTAGAAGAATGCCGTCACTACAATATAATTTTTTTTAAGTAGCTTGAGAAATATATTCTAATTTTTTCTATCTCATGAGTAAATTTATTAGTAATTCTAGTTAATCTTTGTCAATTCTTATATAAGTTGAAGCATGTATTTTACTAAATTCTTCGGTTGTTGTCGAAAATCCGGCTCAGTCACAATTTCATAAAAAACCAACAGTTCAATCGAGATTTTCATCAATGACTATCCTCTTATATTTTGCTTATAAATAAATGTTAAATTATGTTAAATGAGTAATATAATTAGATGATAAGGAAGAAGTTACAATAATTTGTTCAAACATATATTAATTTATATAAAATAGTCTATTAAATCAGAATAAAAACAGTGTCATCGTGTATAATACAGCTATTAATTGTCAGACGTTTTGGAAAGAATCAAGTATGTTAAAATAAAATCCATCTAACAACTCAAAACTCTTTCATTAAATTTATGCTATGCAAATTTATACATTTTTTCTTGTTCTTTTATGTGAATCATTTCCGAAATGGTTCTTTTTCGGAAATTCGTTTCATGATCTAAAATTTCGACATTTTCCCAATCAAAGCTATGATTTGAACCAATAATTTGTTTTATGACTACTGAGTGTTTAGACTGATCTAATCTTATATTATTACGATGTTCTTTGATTCTAGTTTAAAGTTGTCTTTTCGTTTGTCTGACATAAGAGACATCACAATCATTGCAATTAATTTTATAAATTACATTATTGTTTTCTTGTGATGTTTTTGTTATTGTCTTTGTTAATGACAGATATATTAAGAAAGTTTTCCTCATATTCCACTGTAAATTTAAGTCTCTTATGTTGATTATTAAATGTGTCTACAATGTGGAAAATTGTATCCAGGAGCAATCATAAATACGTTGTCAATGTATTCATAATAAACTGAGATACCGACAAAATTTTAAATCTTCTCTTCTAAATCAACTATAATGATATCGGAAATAATCAGGAATAGAAGAGAGCCCAGGTGTGCATAAATTTGTTTATAAATAATTCCATTAAATATATAATATATAGTATCAAAACAAAGTTTATCGCATTAATAAAATCATTCTATTTTTATAACACGTTTTATGAAGTCTCATCTATTTATGATGCTGTCTATTGCGAGTTCTAGCGAAAATTTATGAAGAGAGAAATTACATCCAAAGAAACCATTACTTCCGATACATCATTCCAGCTAAAGATTTGTAAAAGCTATTTTTTATCTCACTTTTTACAGGAGGATACTTTTAGAAATAATATTTTGTAGGAATTTAGCTATTGAAGGACGTGTTTATAGAAGACATAATAATCTTAAACGGAATACCGTCTTTGTACATCTTAAGTAAATTTTTGGTAAACTTGAGTCATTAAATGGGAGACTAATAAATTCTTTGTCTAAGATATATCTATGATAGTATCTTTGTTGTGTCAATTTTTTAACATATTGTAGTTGTCTTTTCATCGCTAATGTCGGATTTTTCGTATCCAATATGTCCCGTATGGAGTTGCCAGTCCCCCATTAGACGCTTTCTCAGGTAGCAGATTGGGAAATGCTCGCCAATTTGCTGGAGAGTACCAGGAAAATAAAATACTCGGAGTTAATCAAATCTGGCAACTGCTGAGCAATGGACAAAACAAATTCAGGAAAGACTATCCCAAGTGACAGCCCAGGTTCTTGCCAGGAAAATCGGAGGTTAGCCTCAAGGATTTTGGGGAGGTCAACTATGCTTATCAAATAAAGACTAAAATCGATTCCAACATACTTAAGACAGAGTACCTGTTTAGATGAAGAAAAAAATGATAAAATCTCAAGGCTTAGATTTCATGTTTATCTTTGATAACTCTGCATAACAATGCAATAATGAAATACTGCATAACAATGTATTTGAAAAAATAATGGAAAAATTATAAAAACTAATTAGCCGTCTTGATCAAATGAATTGAATAAAATGAAATTCGATATATTCGAAAACGAGGATAAACTCAAAGATAAACAATAGCGGGATCCAATCGTATAACAACTTAGAATATCAACGACTTATTCCAACATAAATCCGAATTGGAATTCTTTTTAGAGAAACAAAGAATAGATGTATGTCTCATATCGGAAACTCATTTCACCAAAGTATCACATCTCAAAATATTTGTTTTCAAAATATATCAATATACTTTACATCCTTTTAATAGTGCTCGTGAAGGAGCTGCTGTCGTATTATCTATGATAATATTAAACACTTTGATGAACCTAAATTTCTTCTGAAAATATTCAAGCGTTCACCGTCAACATGCAATGTAAAAGACATAAATTTTCTGCAATTTCTAGTCCACCTAAACATAATATAAAGCAGAAAAAGTATATTAAGTTTCTTCAGACCCTAGATGACTCCTTTAATGCTGACGATGATTTCAACGTTAAGCACGCTGGTGCAACAAATACACTTATACAAAAGGCAAAGAGCTGCCGTAGGTCGGCAAGTCTTTAGATTGCACATTTTTATCAAGTAGTAGTTCTAGCTATTGGCCCACTGATTAACAGGTATAATTGATTTCTTCATCAAAGATCTGTCAATCAATTATATCAAAGGAATCTAGTATTTTAGTTTAGACCATATCGCAGTCATTTTAATACTTAATGATTCAATTATATACAAGGCCTAGTCCCTATTTAACTTTAATAATAAGATGGATTAGAAAAACTATTCTTACTATCTTGAAGAGAATATTATCCTCAATGTTCCGCTTAAAATACAAGAAAAATAAAAAATAAAGTGAAATTATTTACTACTCTATTTCAACAAGCAGTCAAAGAAAATTCTTCGGTTCTCAAATGATTAAATCTGGAATAAATTAATCTATCGAGGTAAAAGAATTAGTAAAGGAAAAAAAAACGCTTGGCAAAAAGACACGCGACCCGGAGAAAAAGGTTAGGTTATTTTTAATAACCTAAATCAAATTAAAAAGATGTACCCATGAATTTAAAAACCAAAAGATAGCCACCTTTCCAAGTTGAAAAGAACTCTGACTATTCTCTTTGAAAAGCATTCAAAAAAATTAAGGACCTATTATTAATGCTCTACCCGTTAGAAGAGTCGACGGTAGTTGGGTTAGAAGTAATCAAGATAAGGTTAACTTCCATGCCATTTGGAGAGTATTTTTCAACTTCGTGAATCATTTAATGAGAATAGGAAAGAATTGGAACAGGATGTAGATAATTACAAAGAAGATGTCAACATTAAACATATGTCTCTCAAGGAAATAATACAAAAATATAAGTTGCTTAAATCACAAAAAATTCCTAGGTTTTGATCACATCTCTGCTTGTATGTTAATGGAACTTCCGCATAAAGGAATAATGAAATTAATTCACTTATTTAATACACCACTAAGATTAAAATATTTTCCTGAACAGTAAAAAATTGCCGAAATAATCATAATCTTGAAACCAATCAAATCTCTGATGAGACTTTTTATAGATCCATATCTCTTCTTCCCCTCATTTCTAAAGACTTCGAAAAATTCATTATCAAGAGATTCAAACTAATTATTGATGACCTTCAACTTCTGCAGGAACATCAGTTTGGTTTTCGAGACATTCTACCTAGGATCAGATCCATCAGATAATTGATATAATTGAGGCAATGTTTGAAAACTAGAAAATGTGCTCTGCTTGACGTATCCCAAGCGTTGGGCAGAGTTCTGGAGAATCTAATGTGCAAGTTGAGAGGAATGTTCTCCGAGTCCTTCAATAAATTCATAGAATCCTATATTCAAGACCAATGCTTTAGAGTTAGACTAGAAAACGCCTATTCTAGTTACCGTAAGATTTTCGCAAGGACCCCACAAGACAGTGTTTCGTGCCCATTATTGTATCTCATGTTTACAGCTGATATCTCTAAAATCTCGGTGTTAAAATAGCTACCTTTGCTAACGACATTACGGTTTTGGCTGTAGGTAGTGACGCTGCCATAGCCGCAATTAAACTGCAAACAGCCTTCAATTATATTATGGACGGTATATTGACAAATTAAGCTTAACGAAAATAAATCGCAGCACATCAATTTTACTTTAAAAAAGTGCTTCCGCTACCAACACACAATAAATCACAATTAATCAACAAGTTATTTCTTGTTCTAATATCGTAAGGTACCTTAGTAGAACTATAGATGTCAATCCACGATGGAAGAAATATCAAAATTAAAAGAAAGCAGTTGAATAATATACGCATAAATGTGGAATGGATGATTGGAAGAAATTCCAAATTATCCACACAATTAAACTATTATGACATAAACAAATTCTCAAATCAGTATAGTCCTAGGCATCCAGTTATGGGAATGCAGTGCCAGATCAAAATCATACAAGTCTTCCAGAACAAAGTGCTTAGAGAGTATCCCATTTGACCACTATTGTTTCATTTAACCACCATTCTAATTGACCATGTTGTGATTGACCACGAGTTGCAGAGCTGCTCGGACATATGCCGAAATCAGAGACCGCGACCTAGATATCGCCGGAATCGCTCGGACGTATTTCGAGGTCTGGGTCCGGCAGCATAAATGGTCCGGTAGCAGAACTTTCGCATGGAAAACTAGGGTCGGCTCTGTCCTCTTCGGAAGGATGGAAAACCTGGCTTATAGCCCCATATGAGACTGGCACCCATGGAGGCACCATGCCCTGGCCCGAGGATATCACGACATGAAGACAATGCCGTTGATCGCGGTATGGATGTATTCCCACATTATCGGATAGCCCAACTCCGGGCAGCTATATGAAGGAAACATCCACTCTCGGAGCGGCGGATCCATCCTCGATCGGAAAGAGGTCGCGGTGTGTGTGCGTAATCATAACGTATCAAATCATAACGCCATGAGACAATTTAATATTCTTATCTTTAACAATGGTGGCCACACACTTAATGCAGCCAAGGGGAAGTGTCCTAGCGATCTTTAGTAGGAGAGCCAGTTTGACACTGGAGAGAAATAACAGGGCGGAAATATTTCGTCTTAAGGGGAAATGGATGGAAAACGACGTAAGGACAGCATCCCGAGAAGTTCAGAAGAAGTCCTCCTACAGAAAAGAAAGGAGAAAGGAAACACTTATCATCAAAACGGTATCTTTCTGCATCTTAAAAGAGATAAATTCAATTTATCGAACCCAGTCCATGAACTGTCAATTTGATGAAAATCCCAATGACTGATATAACGAACGAATCAGCCGCAGGCATATGTGTCTCAAATGAACGCGCTTCAGGAGGAAGATGGGTCAAACTGTCCCGAAAAGAGGCGTGGAATTCGATGTAAAGGATCTTATATTAGTAGACTTCTCCAGTTTTTCGGAAAAGGAAAAAAGGAGCTATGGCCGCTTAGTATGGAATCCCGAGAACAAGGAAAAATTTATAAAGAAGGCCAGACAAGAGTAGATCGATAAGTTGCTGGCTAAACGACTACGGGAAAACAACTGCGCTATGATAGATTTCAAAATTAAGCCATCCTTAAATTCAGCGATGAAAACCAAGAACAAGGCAAGGGATAATGCTGGCGTATGAGAATAAATCGACATGCGTTACACGAGAACTCGACATCATCGCCAAATCCATCGAAAAATCTAAAAATATAAAACGTAACATAGTCCGTGATCTTTGCATATGCCAAGCATGCATATGCCAAATTCACGGCTGGATCTACTATTACCAGCAGGGTCGAAGAATAGAGGGAAGGCGGTGAAGATGCGATCTATTCGAACAAAAAGGAACTTCAAAGAGACGAGAAGGCGTGCAGCAAAAGGCAAAGAGAGACTTCACATATATATACAGGATTCCCAAAGAAGAAAAGGGGAGAACAACAGCGGGGATCGATAGAGTCTCAAAAAGATTGAATTCCCACCCTCACAAACCATTCTTCGAAAGGATTAGGAGAATGGCGATGGAAAAAAGAGAACGATGTACCAGCCAATCGGCACACAACCGGCACACTCCTGAGATAAACATGATCCAGACTTCGATGGTGTAAGTGCAGGTTGAATCTACATCGCTGGAGAAGATCGCCCCGACAATGATTTTAACGGAGAAGAACTTACAAATTCTCGTTTTTAGATCACAAGGGATTCCCAAACAGATAAACCCAGCGGATAAACGAAATTTTCGTCACTCCCTCGCTCTCTCTCGATCCAAAGGAGGGGGAGCAAGATAAGCGAGGGAGGAAGACACGTTGCAGGATTCTCAAAAAGAAAGGTTTATTGAGGGTATCTTCTAAAAATCCTCCCGAGAGTACTCTCAAACTTAAGCGCGGAGACTCGAGACTCAGGAGGGAACAATAATGCACCACTTTCATAATTAAACCTTCCCTTTCCAAAAAGAAGGCAGGAAAGAGCCCGGAGGTGTCATTGACAAATAAACAAGAGGCACTGACAGTAGAAGTGGAAGAGGCAACACAGCGTATGGAAAGGACAGAGTCCACTGGGGTCTATCGCTATCAATGGCGAAACTTGGGCGAAAGAAAAGCATATTAAAAGGAAAATCGCCAAAGAGGCGAACAAGACCGCCGCATCGCCTGATACACGCCCGAAGCCACCAGCACAGAAGAAAGGAAACCCAATCCCCCAATAAAGGGAAAAACTAAGAAAAGGGGAGGCTCCCGATGACTTGATTGGTCGATAACCGTCGGTATGCATCACTAAAAAATTAGATCTCCTCGGATGACAATAATTCCAACTTGCAGCGACCAAGGGGCCTATTCCAAGATGATTCGCCAGAGCTTACAACACCTGACCGAATTACTAATCCAAAATTCAGAAGGACGACAACAGATATCCTTGTTTGGGAGGTCAATAGCTCGGGGAACAGAGAAAAAGCTGATGCCCTCGCGAATAGATTCTGTAATCTGTTCGCGCAGTGCAACAATGTTAAGACTTCCTACTATGTAAAACGGTCAAACTTCGGTTCTGGACGAGGCGACAACAGCCGAGAAGATTATTCAGATAATGGTAGGAGCAAGCATATGTTCACCTAGAGAGGTAAAAGTGGGGAACATCAAGACATCGACAATAGTCTGAACATCTGCTGGATGAGAGCCCAATGGAGGTTGTCAAAAAGGTGATGATCTCAGGTAGCTTAAAAATTGGGTGATCATAATGCCACACGATGTTGCAGACAAAGATCCTCCAATGCTTGGAGACCGACTATGTCAAGCAATGCCGTAATTTAGCCTGACCGGACAGACGCCCGCTTTATAGTCCGCTAATGCGGCGAATCCGGCCATAAAATTAGGTAACAAAATGCAGTGCACTGCATGTAAAGCCGCAGGAAGCAAGGCAAATCACCAGCGATAAAAACTGCGCCGCCAATGAGATGAAGAAGAAAAAAAGGAAGACGGGGCGACGAGGACCCAGCCTCCCCCTGCCTGCTCAGACAAAGTCTGAGAAGCCTCAGGAAGAGGAAGTACCACTGCCTCCCAATAACATTAAGAGCGAATGGAAGTGGAGGAGTCTAGTACATAGTTACAATAGTACTTCTCCAAGCAAATGTTGACCATTCGAGTAGGGCGCAGATATTGATTCATTGCCTCGTCGAATATGGAAGGGACCTAGCTATCGTCGTTGACCCGTACTTTATCCCAAAGAATCACTCCAACTGGGTGGAGAATTAGTTGGAACGGGTGATGATAGCGTGACAGATTGCTCACAACTGCCGCCCATGTCGCTCTTAATGTTCTTGAAGGCTTCGCAATGGTCGATGGGGCCCATAAACATGATAGAATGTTAATCGCTCCAACGGGTTAGAGTACGAGGAAGAGACGTCAATGGGGGAGCAGATTTGTAGACGCGCTCTCCGCCTCATCTTAGTGGGAGAGGAAGGACTTAACGCTCACGCAGTGGAGTAGGGGATCCATCTCTATGAACGCTAGGAGAGACTCTATCCTTTTCTGGGCGGAAGGCATCAGCCTTATTTTATTAAATAGGGGCTGAATGAGAATCTTTATAGGACCTCGGGGGGAATCCATAGTAGACCTCATGTGATCCATGCCTGGGGTCATCGCGAAAGTGAGGAACTTTCGAGTGGAGGTCGGGACACTCGGTCGAACAGCCACTGGCTAATCCGGGCCGACGGGAGGAACGCAGATGAGTCTTCAAGAAGTTATGTCCCAAGGCGATCGAACCTAATCTCCATGCCACCATCTGGCTGGATCAGCACCAGAGCTGAACCAGCGGCTAGAGGAGGAGATGGGGGTGACTGCAGGAAACAATGGCACGGGCATGCCACGACGCCTCAATACTTCGCAGTCGTCCTATGTACTATCGGGCGAACTGATGGTCCCACGAGCTAGCCGAGTTAAGACGCTCCTGTGTGACCATTAGGAGAAGGATTCATTGGCGCAATGAGCCAGTTGAATTGACAAACGCGACCGAGGGGCTGCGCGAAGCGCGCAAAGCACTGAGGATCGGCATTAGACGGGCGAAACCCAGAGCCTAGAAGATATTAGTGGAGTCCCTCAGGGGAGCGCCCTTACAAAATCGTGACCGGCAAATTACGGTTATGGGAACCTCCAACCACTAAGATTCTCGACTGCCAGTTCCTGCAAGAAATCATGAACACGCTGTTCCCAGTTAGAGAGGGAAGGGGATGGAAATTCCGCCCTACGCGGGACTCGCCGAGGATGATTCGCGGAAATGAAGGTAATTAAAGAGGAAATAGTCTATGCTTGCCTAAGGAGGAACCCAGCCCGGACGAAATCCCGAGCCGGGTGTGGTTGCCCCGGAAATTGATTGTCTGAGGCACTATTTTACCAAGTGCCTCAAGGAGGACAGATTTTCCCAGGAATAATAGAGAGCCAGATTTATTCTTTTGAAAAAGGAGGGCAAGCCCGCGAAGTTCGTCCGCGTAGGACCATTTGCCTAGACGATAGAGAAAATGTTAGAGCGAGTGATCGTTGCCCGCATCGTCCAGATGCTCCAGCATCTATCCCGAGACGACCCCAATTTGTCCGAGGGCGGCAACTTGCAAATTTCATCATGAAAGAAGAGTGTTTTTGTTTTCGCGGGAGCAACCCTCACTCCAAATTCTCAATTGCGCCAGCGACGTAGGCAACGCCACATTTGCAATTGGCAACCTTCCCCAGGAAGATCCTTCGACCACCACGAGTGTGTCATCCGCGTAGCAGGTGACGTGATAGTCAAGAGGGAGAGCCGTGCGCAGGACAGCGTCGTACGCGACATTCCACAGCAGGGGATCCACAAACTCTTGCGAAACGCCGCACGACGTCTCCCTTCCGCGCAGAAATCCGGATTTGTCTCGCTAGTTGGAGTTCGGATTTAGCCCGTATTAGAGTAAGAGACATTCACGTCCCGGTGGGATCTAAGATTAAATATCTCCATCTGGATGATCACTAGCGTTTTGTCGACCACTTCTTGACGAGCCCCAGGTAGAAAGACCGATGCACTGTACGATCTGATGACCAATCTCCGCGGTCCTGGCTTTAACACAAGAAAAGCATATATGATCGTGGTCCTGTTAGCCGTATTCTACGGCGCTCCTATGTGGTGCGGAGAAGCCTGGACCAGTCGCAGAATCCGAAGCATACTTTGGAGTGTACAAAGGAGGCTGACCCTGCCTCATCAGAACAGATCCCACGAGGTAACTCATGTCCTCGCTAGTGTCTCTTCAGCGAAGCTTATAGCCGATGCCCTGGAAGAATCATACACCAGACACCGCTGACTGTTGGAATGTGGACCGTGGAGGCCATCCCTTGTCAAGAGGAGTGGATAGACAGGGGATAGAACAGAGTATTGTTCCATCTGATAAGGGTGTTCATCGAGCACGGTTGCTTTAGTGAATAGTTGAATACCTACATCGGATTAGTAGGAAACCGACGACACAATGCTATCAATGCTCGGTAGATCTGCGCTTTCCGCACAGTGGAATCAGTAGATTGTCCTGCGTGGGCGAAAAAGCGCGGAGTTCTGGTCCGAGTCCAGAAGTTGGTCCGAACCTGTTACTTCCAGCTCTGATTAGGGCGATAGTAGGAAGCAAACATGCCGGGGTTGTCGTGTTCTCCATTTGCGACAACGTTATGAAACAGAAGAAGGACGCGAAAAGGGAGAAGAAGAGAGAAGTCGCTCTCCCTCCTCAATCTAGTGGCGTTGGAAACGGTTGAAGGGACAGCGGCGGAGATAGGAGTCGTAACTTACGGAGACTCCACCGTCCCCGGCCGCGCTACGGTTCCAGCAGGGCGAGAATGCGAGAGCGACTATGATCGCGGAATAGAGAAGGCGGTTCAGTTACGGGAACCAGATCTCGAACAGAAAAAGAGGACAGCGAAAGTTCCCCTGGCAAGGAGGTTATTGACGGCAACCAGCGGTAGCAACGGCGGACTGAGAGTTACCCACAGGACTGTGATTAGTCCGCTGCTCCCGAAAAGATGTCGGGTGAACACCGCCAGAATCGGCTTTGATCGGTGGCGAGAGGGGAGGAGGAGAAGAGAACTCGCTCTCTCTCCTGATTCAGCCCGGTTAGATGGGCTTCGTGAGATAGGGAATGCTGGAGACTTATCCTTAGTTCCCTCCCTTATCTTCTTGGGAGAGATCCCGAGAAGTCTCCCAGGGCCAGCAAGGAAGATCATTCTTTCTTCCGCCGATTCTGGGGAGAAGGGGATAGGGATTCCTGGCGGAGGCAGACAATTCCTACTCCGCCCCCTTAACCGTTACACGTACGGGCGGGGTAAGAGGGGTTTTCTTCATCCGTTAGGGCAGACTGCGTCCAGCATATGCCCGGATTTCTCCAAGAAGACTCCGGGCGGGAAGTCCGGTTTAGATCGATGGACTCAGAGCACCTTCAGAAGTATTATATGCTGCGTTCCCGGAGGTGCCTCAATTAGAGTCAGAGTTTTAGCGAGTACGAGTACTGTATATCCCCGGCTCTTCCTCGAGGCCAGCGGGATGCATAAGGCATTTCTTCACAGAAAAGGATTAGGTTATTATATCCAAGGTACATGATTAGGTTAAGGTTAATACATATCCATGGCTCTTGCGCGAGCCACGACCTTGTGAAGCGGGTGCTCATCCCGACCGTTTTCCGGGGCCGCCATCGGCGTTTGCCGGCGGGGCAGCCGGGCCTGTGTATCGATCTGGGATGCTAACAGTGCCCTGTACGAAATCCTTTGTTAATTCGGAGGAGTCTATACACTGGGTTCGGTACCTCAGTAGGGTGTGGAGCAGGCGCTGCCTCCGAGAGCCGGTCCGTCCGTGGAAATCCTCAGATGGTGCCACTCGCAGCGATGCCCCCGAGTCGAAGACAGGGAACCCCTGACAAACGTGGAAATTGCAGCCATCCCACGATGTGTAGAAGACCGGAGCCCATTGCCCCAGATGTTTCCTCCTAAAGCCTGAAGCATATGCCAACTCTCCGAGAGAACTCGAGCCTCCCCCCTTCTAGGTCATGTCTCAGCAGGGAGGGGCACGCCCGGCTGGGCGAAACCCAAATGAAACATGTTGTTTAATAAATAATTTAATTATTGGGTTGTCCGAAAAATTGTGTCGATTTTGGAGGAAAATTGAAACGCAAAAGATTTAAATTTTAGTATACATTTATTAAATTATATAGGTGCCATTTTGTTCTACAACCTTTCTCCATCTTTCAGGCAACTTGAAAATTCCGTCCTTCCAGAATTTCTCAGGTTTTTCAGCGAAAAACTTTTCTAAGTGATTTTTTACCTCGACCAATGAGTTGAAGTTTTTTCTATTAGGAGAATTTTGTAATGATCGAAATAGATGGAAATCAAAGGGCGCGAGGTCTGATTAATTTGGTGGATGGGGATAGAACATTCCAACCAGCTCCAACAACTTTTATCGAATTATCAAAGACACATGAGGCCACGCATTGTCCTGATGAAACACGACGCCTTTCCGATTCGCTATTTCTGGACGTTTTTGTTCAATTGCTGTCTTCAATTCGTCCAATTGGGAACAATACTTCTCTGAATTTATCGTCTCGTTGTTTGGTAAAAGCTCATAATACAGGATCCCTTTCCAATCCCACTAGAGCATGACCTTCTTTGAATGAAGACTGGCTTTTGGGATGATTAAAGATGGTTCATTCCGCTTTCCCCAAGATCTTTATCGCTCAACATTATAAATGTTAATGATTCATTTTTCATCCCCCGTCTACTTGTTTCAAAAATGGTATCTCCTCGTTGCATTTATAGAGTGAGTCGCAAATGGAAATGCAATCTATCAGATTTTTCTCCGTTAAATCGTGGGGAATCCATACATCAAAACAGTTTATGTAGCCAAGCTTCACAAAATGCTCATGGATTTTGACACATTTCTGCTAATTTACGTATCGTACAGCGTGGGTTATTCTCGATTAATGTTTTAATCTGATCTTCATCTATAGTGGAAGGCCTACCCCGTTCTTGATCTTCAAGGTTGAAATCACCAGCTTTAAACCTAGCAAATCACTTCCGCACAGTTCTTTCAGCTATAACATCTTCGCTATAAATAGCGCATATCTTGTTTATCGCTTGTGTGACATTTTTGCCTTTTCGATAAAAGAAAATTAAATGCCTAAAATGCACTTTGTTTTCTTCCATATTCAAAGGTGTATAAAACTGACAAAAATCAACGTATCGCAACCAAATTTTTTTCCAAGCATGCCTGAAGTACCGTCTTTTACGATATGTACGCATGTCATTTGTTTTCAATCGTTCGATATATACAGATCTGTTCTTACACCACCTACCAAAAATCGGCACGAACTTTCAGGACAATCCAATATTAACATAAAATTTTCTATTGTTGATTTATTCAATGTTCCTTAATGATATACTTATATTTTGAATAGTTTCTAATATGTAGTTTTCTAATACATTACATAATTATGATAACGTACATTTCGACAATAACTTTCCACATCATCCGTGAGTTGCATTTTTTTTAATGTGATTTTTCCAGTAAACCTATTCCACAAAAACAAGAATCGAAGCTTGGCAAAATTATATTGTATTATACAAACAGAACAAAGAAAGTCAATTTACATATACATCAATTTACAGAAAAATTATTCTTATTTTTTGAGTCGTTTGCTCATTTTATTGATAATAGTGTCCACAGAGATGTTGGAAGAATCAATTCGCATCAGCGATGCGTCGCTAAAAAAAAACGGTTTATCATTTTTTATTACAATATTTTCATTTTGAAAAAAAAGCGTTCGCCTAAATATGTGGAGCCAAACATGGAGAAAATTCGAAGACCAAAGTTTCTGAGAGACGGATAACGCGATGCATTTAAAATTTTAAAAAAGTCAATACCCTTTTCATCATTTTTATTTTTAAAGAATATCGCATTGCAAATCGCATAGTTCTGCCTGAAGATCTAAGCAGAATCTAGACAGGTTTTGTTCTTCGGTTTGCACAGTGAAAGGATTTTCAAATAAAATTAAATCTTTTCTAAGAGTCTCGAAATCATTAAAACGTATTAAATGATCTGTTAGGAATTCTAATAAAAACAAATGTTTCTGAAAATTGCCACTAGTGCCATATTCTTCGAAGAGAATTTAGCAAGATGGATAAAAATGAAAAACGTTATTTCCAATATGATCTTTGAACAATGCTAATTTTTCCGGCGAAACGAATCAATATGTGAAACTAACTGAGAAATAGTTTGATTAATCTTTTGCAGCTTGAAATTTAAATTATTCAAATGGTCCGTTAAATCCGTTAGAAGAGCGAATTTGCAAAGCGAATCAAAATTTTGAAGAAAAGATTTAAATTCATCAAATTTTGTATCCAAGGTATCTTATAAGATCTCTTTTCTTATAGCAAAGAACTTTTTTAGGCATTTTTCACTAAGCCGAACTTCACAATACAGAGGCACATAAATTGCGTTATGCTTTTCGAGAAAGTGTTGAAACATCCTATGTGAAAGAAATTTGTGGCCGCTTTTAATAGTATTAACAATCTTTGTAACAACTTACATTGGCACT
>Ga0157363_1002204_pt1 | contig 17008 bp, 9 predicted proteins | sample AttsexASBM1_FD_111477 | JGI IMG/M metagenome (GOLD analysis project Ga0157363, IMG submission 111477) | Fungus gardens microbial communities from leaf cutter ant in Ribeirão Preto, State of São Paulo, Brazil - Atta sexdens ASBM1 | ecosystem: Host-associated > Fungi > Mycelium > Unclassified ... | reverse complement strand
TAAAAAAAATAAGAAAAAAATATAAATAAAATATAAAAGAGATTTAGGAAATTACAAATATATTACATGATAATATTATCAATATATTCATTACTACTTAAACTATACAATTTGCAAAGAAAAATGCGTAAAAATATAATGTTTGCATTATGAAATTCATTTCCTTTTTATATAGCTAATTTTATATAGAAACAAGCCACAAATATATGAACTATTAAGTGCTTGAATTAATTCTCGTTGGAAGAAATCAGTATTTGTACTATTTCAACATGGCCGAAAGTGACTGCTGATGTATAAAAGTAAATATCAATAAATTTTAATAATCAGTATGTAACATTTGATCAAATGCAAAGAACAAAATTTTATCGCATTAAAAATATCGGGTTTCGTACCAAAAAAAGAACATTTGCGGTATTACTTCTCTGTTTTAATCTCAAGAAATCTGCTGCTGAAAGTCATCGTTTGCTAGTGGAGGTTTATGGGGAGCATGCTCTATCTGAAACAATTTGCAGAGATTGATTTAGAAGATTCAAAAACAACGATTTTTACGTGAATAACAAAGAGCGCCCTGATTAACCGAAAAAGTTTGAAGATGGAGAATTGGAGGCATTACTTCAAGAAGATTCATGACGTTCAAAAAATTATCGGAAACATTAAATGTCGATGAGTTAACATTAAATGTCAACCATTAGCAAATGTTTAAAAGCAAAGGGAATGATCCAGTAATTAGGAAGCTAAGTCCCACATGAATTAAGTGAAAGAGACATTGCGAAAAGTTTAGCCATTTGTAAATTGCTGCTTCAGACAAAAACGAAAATTGTTTTTGCATCGAATTGTGACTGGCGATGAAAAATGGATGTGTTACGACAATCCTAAGCGCAAGAAATCATGAGTTCGTCCCGGCAAACCATTAATATCAAGACTCAAAACAGAATACTCATGGAAAGAAAGTCATTTAGGATCAAGTCGGTGTAATGTACTATGAACTGCTGCAATCGAATCAAACGTTTGCCTAGCTGACCCTCCACTTAACCAAATCTTAATGAAAAAATTATGAAATAATGGGCTATTAATTATGCGCTATTCATATCCGCAAACAAAAAATTTTGTGCTCATTCCGTTTAGCTAAAAAAAAAATTTTTTGTGGGGGGCTGAGTAGGCAGCCTGTCAGCTTCCCCACCTGTTAAAAACAATCGATTTAAAAAATCGATTTAAAAAATCAAATATACAGGATTTATGCGCTACTATTTTCAAGTATTTTTAATTTTTGCGCTGCTACTCTTAAAGCACTTCTCTCTTGGAGCGAAAAGCCATATTCACCCCTAAGTCGTTTAAAACTGCAAAATTAAGTAATCTGACTGTGCATAATAATTCTCTGATTTATGCGCTACTATTTCCAAGCATTTTGGATTTTTGCGCTGCAACTTAAAGCATTTCTTTCTTAGAGCGAACGTTAATATTTATAATTCATGAAAAATTATGAAAATACATGCTTAATCAATTGAAATCTTTTTTTTATTTATGCGCTATGAATTACAAGCAATTGCATAAGAAGAGATGAGGATGTAAAAAGATTTTGTGAAAGGAAAAGATCAAAGATGCATTAAATATAATAAATAGGATTGATAATAATTTTGTTCTATTTGTGAATTTTTTTTTCTTGAAATATATTTATGAAAATATAAAATAAATTTGTACTGTCTATCCTTTACATGGTGTATATAACAACTTGTACATTTATTTTTCTATTAGAAATAGTTTAGAAATAGTAGCGCAAAAATAGCACATAAATCTTGTATATTTGATTTTCCAAATCGATTGTTTTTAACGAATGGGGGGCTGACTGGCTGCCTACTCAGCCTCCCACAAAAAATTTTTTTTTACCTAAACGGAATGAGCGCAAAATTTTTTGCTGATATGAATAACGCATAAATAGCACATTTATTTAAAAAAATTATTTCATAATTTTTTTATTAAGATTTGATTAAGTGGGGGAGCCAGCTAGACAGATGTGAGTCAAATCAATGCTGAACGCTATCGACATTAATTATTCAATTTGAATCGAACACTCAAAGAAAAATCGGCTCGTAATATGTCGAAAGATATGACAAAATTATTCTTCATGACAACGCTAGATCATATATTGCAGAACTAGTGAAGGAAATCTTGGAGACACTTGGATGGAATGTCTTATCTCATTCGCCTTATTCCGCCGTTGCTCCTTCAGATTACCATTTTCGATTGATACAGCATTGTCTTTCTGAGCAGCACTTCAATTATTTCGAAGATATCAAAAAATGACTTGATGACTAGATTATCTTGAAAGAATCTGAATTTTTCTACCGCGGAATCCATTTGTTATCCGAAAAGTGGGAAAAGTATCTTTCGATGGACAATAAAATATCAGGTACTTTTTTAATGAAACATGAGTTTTTATAGCAAAATATAGCGAGAATTAATTCAAATATCTAATATGACTTCTTTAATCATCTAAATAGATAGGTGTTTTTCAACCAGTTTACACAGATGACAAGTGTAACACTGTCTTACACAAAGTGTTCCAACTGTGATACAGTGTTACACTGCTCGACACTATAAAAAGCTAAATACAATACATGTGTAAAATATGTTAATGTTACGAACTTTTCAAAAAGTTGTTCGATAGCCATATTTATTTTGTAATAAAACTGTCAAAAATCGCCAAAAAAAATTATAAATTAAGTCTAAATATAAAAAGTAATCTTCTTATGGATTCTCAAAATCAAACAAGAAGTAGAGAATGCCAAGGGTGATTGAGAGTGCAGCGTTGTCGTTGACATACAAAGTTAAAGAATGTTTCTCGTTACTTTTATTTATTAATCAAAATGAATTACATGAACATTTCGACTCTCTTTGAAGTGTTCTTCAATAAATTACAACTTTTTAATTATTTTTTTTTGTTTGTAGAATTCCCATCATATTTGCAGATTTGATGTTGTAAAATCTATTAACATGTACCTGTGATTGGCTGATTTCCTTCGAATAGTAAAAAATAATTTTTAGGGAAGTGGCTCACCTCAACACACAAAAAAGAATCATCTTGAGACTTTGAATCAAATCACATTAAGCTTTGTTCGGTAACAATGATAATTTGAATTAATTAAATAACGCTTATTACGATCACATGCTTACTTTAGAGCGTCAAGAATATAACTGATCAGATTTATGTAATATATGTGTCGGTCAAACAAATTAAATAACATATAAGGGGATAATAAACTAAGATAATAAACAATTATAAACAAATACAAAATTCATATAAATATAACAGCTAAGTTAATGTAATAAAGTTCAAAAGTTAAAGTAAAAAACATTATAAGCTTCGTTGTTACAATAACAATAATTATATTAGGACTCTAGAATTTTAAACAATACAAAAAGATAAATATAATAGGTTAATGAGAGTTAGCAATAAATGGCGCAATTATTTAGTGAACAATCAATACTCAGATATTGGATTGATGTCTTCTTTATTTTGATTGTTTCGACTCTCTTTGGAGTCTTTGCTGAGGAGAACTCCAAAGAGAATCGAAACGTTCAAAATAAAGAAGATATCAATCCAATATCTGAATATTGATTGTTCACTAAATAATTGCGCCGTTTATCGTTGCTGAATCTCATTAGCCTATTATATTTATCTTTTTGCTCCGTTGTTATATTTAATTTAGATCTTTTACAATGCTAACATAGTTATGATATAAGCCTTCCGTATCTGAACGTAAATTAATGCTAATCTCCTGCATATATAGCTTATGTTTTATAATCGTATCTATACCGTTTTTCTCGAAATTATAAATGATTTATATGATCTATTTCAAGGACATATGTATATATATATATATATATATATATATTAATAAACAACGGATTAATAAGGACATATACATATATATTACATATGGATTATTATGGGGACATGGATGCATAAATTGAAATGATTATGTGTTTCAATATGATTTCAATCCAGCAACGTCATAGCAATAATCGATAACTGTATTATGTTTAGCATAATATTAACTATTTTATACGGATAGTATTTTTGAGGACTTTTAAAATACGCATAAGACAAGTATTTTATACATAAAGATGGAAAAGTTACAAGAGAGAAAAAGGAAACATGAGGAAGATGTGAAGAAAAGATGAAAAAGAATCATAAGATATTTGTATTCCAGTACATACGTCCATACACAAACGCCTGACAATTTCTCTACATTTCTTCTAATGCCTTCTTATTCTTTGTCAAACCTTCTTTGACATGTATCTTCGTGTATTAAGGTATTTATTTCCATGTGCATATACTTTAAAAATCTTCAAAACGAAAAATACAATCGTCAATTTTATATATCGAAGATCGGTATTTATAGTCAATTTTTATTACAAGACTATCTTAAGAAATCTAAAAGATAATAAATAAAATGCCAATTTAAACTAATACTGATTATTAGTGAATATTTTATATCATTTATTCAAAATGAATAGTAAAGCATATGTTTTCAAGATTGAACTGTTTCTATAAAGTTTTTTTTGTTCCATTACTTTAGACTACTGTAGACTGTTCCATTTATTATGTAAACACAAATATGAATAAATTAAAAAGTTAATATAAATAATAGTTAATATCAAAATTTAGTTCACTTATATAAAACTAAATTAAGAGTTATTAGACACGACATAATTATATTTGATAGACTATTTGGTAATAATCAGTGTTGATTCAAATTGGAATTTTATTTATTATTTAAAAAATTTTTTTCTTTAGAGCCTATTGATTATCTTGTCTTAAGACGCTAATGCAGCGTCTCTGATTGATTCGTGACACCTCAAGACTGAACTTAAGACGGTCTTGAATATATATACCATATAGTAACTATGAATATACCTAATGTACTCATTATATCTAATGTAATCATTATATAACGATCTACACAGAGGATATATTATGTCCTTACATTAATCCATTACCTGTTAATTTATATTGTATATACAATATATACGTTCTTAAATAAATCATATATATTAGATTATTTATAGTTTCAGGAAAATAATATAGACGACTATTGAATATAGCTACATTGATAAACGATATTTACAGTTTTAAATAATCTGATGCAAAATTCCAACTCAATATCCACAGCACAAAATACTAAAAGATAACGAAAGAACGTTTTTTTAGAAAACATTATTAAAAAATAAAGGCTATTGGTTAAAGCAAATTCTTAAGTGCTAATAATTAAATTTTAATATTTAAACAATTTATTTAAAAATACAAAGTTTATATAAATTATTAATAAAATTACAAACCTTCAACCTTTCAATCTTTATGAGGTTATCCAGTGTAAAAATAGCAGTAATTAAAAATAAAAAAGGTCGGTGATAATAATACGATTAATATAAACATAAACGGTTTTTTAGAGATCACTAAATTAAAAGTTAAAAGTTCGTAAAGAATTAATCGCAATTTTATTTCTGTCTTCCAATCTAACCGCAATTTCTCTAATATTTATCAGTCGATGGTGATAATGATAGTAGCAACGTCCGATACATATCCCTTTGCAAACGCATGACTAATTGTTTAACAGAACTCAACTATCGTATCTACTTACTATTTTGGATCGACATTAACCTTTTCAGACGAATGATTCGATTGCAATTGGTTTACAAATATCGTCAGTGATATGTATTATCACAATATAATTAATTTCTTCAACTGTCACAAGATAAACCTCATCATTTCAAAGGTAAAGCGAACAATCTCAGATTTTAGAAAAGAATTTATTAACTTCTAAAAAAACATTTATATTTAAATATTTAACTGTTTATATTAACCGTTATACCATTGTAATCTCTTTTATTTTTAATTATTTTTAATTGTTTTATACTGAAGATGGCTAGATGAAGATTGAAACGTTTATAATTTTATAACTTTGAATTTTTTAATGAATTACTTAAACATTAAAATTTAATTGTTAGCAGTTGCTTTGACTAGTAATCTTTATTCTTTAATATTGTTTTAATTTTTTGAGTTAGGATACATTGATTATTGTTTTTTTTAAGTTATCTTTCTGACAAAGCGGAAAGATATCTAAATAATGATGAAAAGACATCATTTTTAGATTGTCTTTTTAGCAAAACGAAAAAATATCTATAAAACATATTTTAGTTTTGTTGAAAAGGCTAAATAAGATATATCTTTTTGTCATCTTTTATTGGTTACCATTTTCGCAAAGCAAAAAGTTAATTAAAAGATTTCTTTTATATTGCCAAAAAAAAACAACCAAATGAAAAAGATATCTCTTCATTACTTTGATACTTTTCATCACGCATTCGCGACCAATACTTGGGATCGCCTCCAAACGGACGTAATAGAGTTCAGTTTCGCGTATTCGAAATCATACAAGATATTGGATTGTCCGGAAAGTTCGTGCCGATGTTGAAAGAAAATTGAAACGCAGATTTAAATTTTAGTATTGTACATTTATTAAATTATATAAATTAGTCGGCACGAATTTTCCGGACAACTTAATAGAATAAAAGATGCATTATTAAGGAGAAATTTTAATAAACAAAATAATTTTTTTAATTAAGTCCCCAAATGGGACTATGATAAAAGATAACACATAGGCATCGACGAGATATTATTAAAATCGATTAGCCTTACGGAAGTTCTGTTAAAATTTGAATAATTAAGAAATTGATAAAATAATATTAATTTTATTTGCTTTATACACATATGTGTGTATATATATATATATTTAAAATTTAATAGTACTCGATTTTTAATTAAAAATATGATTTTTAATGATTCGAGTTTATCAATAGAGATGATTGTAGAGAAAAAAATTTGTCTAAAGTATATAAAAAATTATGGCGTTGTAAATACATATACTTATTTAATAAAAATTATTTAATAAAAATTAGCCGCACTTATATAATAAAAAATTATGAATTTAAAATGTATTATTCAAAATGTATTATTCAAATATTTAAGTCAATAAAATGCAAATTTATATCAATTGTCGATAATGTCGTTCTCCAATTATCCTCGAGTCATCGGGACTCCATTGATAGTCAAGAAAAATTGCCTAATCTACAGTCCCTAGTATAGTATTTCGTCGATAACGTAGGATCTAGATAGTAAAAAAGTTCAAAAAGAGTTCAGTTTTATGTTATCGATTTTGAGTTCATTTTCTGAAAAGAATTCTTTTTGCGTTTGAAATGAACTCAGAAAGGATGACATAGAATTAAAATCATTTAAAATTTGTTTTGAACTTTCTGTGCTATCTAGGCGGCGAACATTGCAGGACTCGGAAATGGGATGTATATTATCTGTCATGCAATTTTGTTTTATTCTGTGTAAAAATTTATCAAGCATCTGTATTAAGAAAGTTTTACAGAACACAGTTCTATAAGCAATATCTTGAAGATAAGATTATAATGTAAAATGATGTTTTTTGGACATCCTTTAAGACTGTGCTATATGGAATGTGTAACTTCTCACAATTATAATAGACTTAATATAAAATACGGAAGACAAGTTTTTCAAGTGTATAAAGTATAATAATACGTTAAAATGCGAAAATATGAAATGCAATAGATAGCGTAATGAGAGACGCAGTAATTGAAAAGAGATTTTTATATCGATAGCAATTAGAAAATTGTAGAAACAAAAAATTATTTATAAACATTATATGAAATACTTAATATTTCAAATACTTATAAAAAAGCTATAAAACGATTAGTAGAAAACTAAACTTTTTGCGTTTACCTTGGATACTAAAATTTCAGCCGAAAAACATAGAGAATATCAAATATAACGATATGTAAAAAAAAGAACTCTCCAAGAAATAATGGATGTTCCTAAAATAATTGATGATACTAATAATAGTAAAAAATATGTACAAATTAGTTCGGTCCGTTTCCCTAAAGATTGCTCCAGCTGTTGTGATGAATGATTCATGATGACAGCTGATTTTGGCGGTTTCAGAGAGGTTAAACATCTGCTAATAATATTCAGTTTATATCGCTTTGAGTTTCATACAAAAACCTTGATTTTTACCTGTGTTTGAATTTTGTGTTAATTAAGCAGCATTTGCGGGAGGTTTTGATTTTCTGCTTTAATTGGAAGAAAAATGCGGCTAAAGCTCATCGAATGCTTGTCGAAGTTTATGGTGACACTGCTCCAACTAATAAATCATGTAGGGAATGGTTTCGACGTTTCAAGGATGAAGATTTCAGCGTTGAAGACAAGCCTCGCTTTGGACAGCCAAAAAAATTCAAAGACAAAAAATTAGAGGCATTACTCGAAGAAGATCAGAGTCAAACGTTTGCAGAATTATTGGGGGTATTTAACAAGCTGTTTCTGTACGATTGAGAGTTATGGGAAGGAAATTGAGTGTCTTATGAACTGAAACCGAGAGACGTTGAAAGGCGGAAAGGATTTTTCACTTGCGAACAGCTGATTCAAAGACAACAGAGAAAAGGTTTTTTGCATCCGATTGTGACTGAGAAGTGGATATGCTATGATAACTCTAAGAAGAAAAAATACTACACTAAATCCGGTCAATCGTTGCCATCGACCTCAACATCAACACAATGGCCGAACATTCATGGTTCGAAGATCATGCTCTGTATCTGGTGGACCAAAAAAGTCTTGTTTACTATGAGCTGCTGAAACCTGGCGATTCCATTACGGGCGATCGGTATCGGCTACAATTTATTCGTTTGAGCCGTGCATTGCGAGAAAAACGGCCGGAATATCAGAGACATGATAAAGTTATTCTTCTTCATAACAACGCTCGGCCTCATGTCGCTAAAGTCGTAAAAAAATATTTGGGAACGCTCAAATGGGATGTTTTACCGCATCCGCCGTATTCTCTGAACATTGTTCCTTCTGATTACTGGTTGTTCCGAAGGATGCAGCAAGTCATCGGTTCACTTCTTTCGCAGAAATCGAAAATTGGCTCCAAAGTTGACTCCAAATTGGATCGCCTCCAAAGAGTCATTTTTTCGAGATGAAATTCGAAAATTGCCTGAGAGATGGAAAAAAATAGTAGGCAGCGATGGAATACTTTAATTGATCTGTTCATTCATTCCGTTTTGAAATAAATGCATAAAAAAACGGATCGAACTAATTTGTACTTCCAATATTTAAATATTTTATATCGAAATAATTTTATTTAGGTATATGTACATATAAATCATTTATTAATTATTTAATATTTCGTTTTAGATAATAATTTTTTTAATGATATTTCATCGACAAGTAGCGTAAAATCATTATCAAAAACTCACAATCAGAAGAAAAAATCAGAAGAAAATTAAAGAAAAGTAAACAAATTGACAAGCAGAAAATAAAAGAAAATATGCTGGAAGTTATTGAAAAAAGAAAAATTTCAGTTTGAATAATAAAGATGATAACATAGCAAAAAAGTAAAATTTTAAATAAAATTAAATAAAATTAAAATAGTATAAATAATATAGAAGTATAAAATTATAAATAAAATTAAATAGAATTATAAATAGAATTAAATTAAATAGAATTTATGAATCAATCTAGGACTCCTTACTATTCAAAAGAAATTTAGAGAAAACAGGACAATAGGAGTCAATCGCGCGAGTTGCGCAAAAGAAATTTTAAAAAGGAGGATTCATGTATATCTACTATTGATCAATCCATATTAAACACATTTGACAATTTTGAAAATCATTCGGCTGATCATAACGAACTTGAAAATGAACTAACTGACATCACCAAAAATGGTAAATATTAATAAATAAATAATAAATAGTAAATATAAAATAATAAATATTTCATAACTTTGTGTCTAGGATCGATTTAACAACTGCAGCAACTTTGCACTTTGATGAATGTAATCGTTAAATTGTAAATGTAAATATTGATTAACAAAGTTAAGTAGTTGTATACAATGTAAATAGGAGACCACCATACTATCTTCTCCTATATTATTGAAATTGATATTATATTGCAATATTATTACTGTTTCATACATTTTATATTCACATTAATAAATAATTAAAATACAATATTATTTCTCTAGGCTATTAATATTTACTTCTAGGAATAAAACTTTTATTAAAAGCTATTTTAGTAAATAGACAAATTAAAAACAAAAAAAGAAATAGAAGATTGCGATGTTCGACAAATTCAAAATAATAATAGTACACATTTTTAATCCAATAAATGATTTTAATATTGAAATGCCAATAAAATTAGTGAATGATTTCTTAAAGTTTGATTTAACTTTAAATAATGAAGATACTACAAAGAAATTTGTAAGTTTTAATTAAAAATTTATGCAACATTTCTTTTACCGTACAAAAAATTTATTTCTTTCTATAATATCTTGATAGGTTGGATTTTTAAATAATTGTTGGATCGGAGTACAAATAATCCCACCAAAAGTATTTACGCAATTTTAAGAAAAATATTCACACGTAATTTGGCTTTGCAATTCACAGCTATAAGAAAATCTGGTAGGATAGGAACATTTTTAAAACAACTAATATCTACAAAAATATGAAAGGTATATAACTGTATATTTTTTAAATGCAGAAATTGTAAAATATTTTGTTTCTCTTAAATATATTTTAGATGTTTTAATGAGTATTCATACCACAACTGAAGGTACAATACATTAATAAATGAAAAAAATTTTCATACTACTTTAGGAGCAGGATAGGAGCCAAAATGCCAGAGATTGGAACGGCCATCGATCTAGATCATCGATAGATTGATTTTTTTATTATTGTGTATATAATTAATATTATAAATTCTTTTCTATTATTATATATAGTGGGTGTCTGAGACCATCCGCGTATCCCTTTTATCTTGAAAAGTGCATTTTAAAAGGGATATATGGAGATACCCTGTCTCAGATACCCGGTATATTCTCTCTCTCTCTCTCTCTATATATATATATATATATATATATATATATATATATATATAAAATAAAAGTTTCCCATAAAAAATGTAAAAACTAGAAAATGTTTTAATATTAATAACTAGTAATATATTATTTTGCTCTATTTAAAATGTTTCTTTAATTAAAATATTTGAACAAACTCTTGGAACATTTTGAATACATATTTATGAGTCTTAAATATTTATATGTATAACTTAAATAAAGCATAAATATTCAAGTGTTTCAATATTTTGTTCAATTCTAACATAAAATACAAATCTTAAAAAATATTTTAGAATAATTTAGAAAAATATTAGAACAAATGGGATCTATTTAGATTTCAGCTGTTTAGATGTCCCATTCAAGATATGATTAGATTTTCCATTCAGGATCTGTTTAGATTTTGCATTTAGAATCTAGTTTACAAAACATTACACTTCTGATCAGAATCTTCATAGATTTCCTAACCAGAATCCATAATTTTTTGGGGAAATCCGATTGGATTCTAATCTGATCTCAAAAAATATTCTATGCTGGGTATCCTGTAAATTTAATTAAAATGCGTTTCACTATATTTAAATTTAGAAGCTAAAACGAACATTTGTGTTTTCTTTATTACACTAATAAAATGATTACAATTGAATTGTTACTGTGTTAATTATTTGAAAAAAATTGTATTGGGTTGTCCGGAAAGTTCGTGCCGATTAACTTATATAATTTAATAAATGTATACTAAAAATTTAAATTTTCTGCGTTTCAATTTTCCTTCAATATCGCACAAATTTTCCGGACAACTCAATATAATACTCTCTACTAAATTAATTTAATATTAATTCATACACTTTTTTATAACTTTTTAGTCAAACAAATCAATATATAGTATTGGATTGTCCGAAAAGTTCGTGCCGACTAACCTATATAATTTAATAAATGTATACTAAAATTTAAATCTTCTGCGTTTCAATTCTCCTTCAAAATCGGCACGAACTTTCCGAACAACCCAATACATAATTATATTAAATATAAATAATGCTATATAATAATAATGCTATATACTAATATGAAAATTAAATTTAAATAATAATAATAGTTATAGTTAAATTTAAATAATATTATTATGATCGCAACTCAACTCAAAAACAAAAAATGAAAAATAAAAGGTTACGATTATTATAAAGGGTATGATTATTATAGATAATTGTGATAGTAGAGTAAATGTGACATGCATTTGAATGAAAAACAAATTTTGAGGTATTTTTATTAAATATATAAAAAGTATAATTGTTAATTACAATACAATTTTCAATGTGTTTGATAAAAATAATCCCAAAATTTATTTTTTATTGAAATATTATTGTACGTTACATTTATCCCCATAGTTACCCCTGTCACAATTACTTCTAGTGACTCTATACAGCAATATAAAAAAAAAAGTTTTACATACATCATTAATCAATATTTAAATACACAATTTTTAATTTTTATTCTATTTATTGCAATGAATTCTATGTTTAATAGATATAAAAATGTGATTTTCCATTCGATTTCACATATATAGAGTGTCTCTTAAGATGGGTCGGATCCACATTGGGGGTGGAGAATGGATCAAAAGAAACAAAAAATTTTTATACTATCGGGTTGTCCGGACAGTTCGTGCCGATTAACCTATATAATTTAATAAATGTATACTAAAATTTAAATCTTCTACGTTTCAATTTTCCTTCAACATCAGCACGAACTTTCTGGACAACCCAATATTTTGAGATACTCGTTGCAATTTTCGAATTAGAAAAGGAAACGTCTAAGCCAATATGCGGTTAAGCTGCGCCGCGTGAATTCGTAGGACGGAATCTCACACTCGAGCGGCGGCAGCGGCGGCGCGCAGGAAGAGAGAAGTAGCGCTTCGTTGCTCAGTTTGGCTTGGCGATCCTATGTGTTTCACCTCATCGCGCCTACACTATCCAAAAATGTTATTTTAGCTGAAATTTTCCTTATACATTTCTTATCATTATAAATCATGTTATTTAGCACAATTAAATACGTTTTAACGCAATTATAGATATGTTAAGCGATGTAATTAATTAGAGCATTACGCAAAGCATATGCTGATTGTCGCGATACTTTTCTGCTTGCTTTATGTACGATGTTTCTACTTAATTACACTTCGAGACACATTTCGTCGGAGCTATCGTGTCGTTTTATGCTATATTTAGTCGAAGGTTTAGTTTTTGACATGTTAATGCATGTACACTTGAAATTATAGTATAAGCTCGCGTAGATAGCAGCTACATTGTACATAAAACGACGCAATAGCTCCGATGAAGTGTGTCTCGAAGCGTAATTAAATAAAAACATCGTATAATAAAGCAAGCAGAAAGGTATCGCGACGATCAGCATATGCGTAATGCTCTAATTAATTACATCGCTTAACATATCTATAATTGTGTTAAAATGTATTTAATGTGCTAAATAACGTGATTTATAATTATAAGAAATGTATAAGGAAAACTTCAGCTAAAATAACATTTTTGAATAGTGTAGGTGCGATGCGGCGAAACACATAAGACCGTCAAGCCAGGCTGTGCCAGGCAACGAAGCGCTACTTCCCTCTCCCTACGCGCTGCCGCTGCCGTCGCTCGAGTGTGGGCCGTCCTACGAATTCGCGCGACGCGGCTTAGACGTTTCCTTTTCTAATTCGAAAACTACAGCGAATATCTCAAAACATAGTATAAGTATAAAAATTTTTTGTTCCCTTTGATTCATTCTCCGCCTCCGACCCATCTTAAGAGATACCCTGTATATATAAAACTGCGAGTTTAACTATGATACAAAAAGAACCATGTGAATTTCTGTACTGATTTATTCCGATTTTAAACAGAAAATCCAAATTTGAGATAAAAATAGATTTCCTAATTTGTATCGCAGTGCGATTTATCTACTGGGAACAAATGTGGATTTCTCATTCTATTTCCATACAAGAATGACACAATTTTATCATGAGAAAAAGGAAATTGCAAATGTCTATATTATTTCTGTTTCGATCCTAAACAAAGAACACAGATTTGGTATAAAATTAGATTTACTAATTAGTATCGCAGTGCGATTTACTTATTTTGGCTTCTAGTCAAAATCTAAGATATATTTGGGAAGATTTTGGGAAATTTTTACGCTTATTCCATTTTTGTCATTGAAGCAACAATTCACAAATGGTTAAACGATTCGCAATGTCTCTTTCTCTCTTCATGTGGGATCTATTTCCTATAGCTACTGTATCATTCCCATTGTTTTTAAATGTTTGCTAACGGTTGACATTTAATGTTAACTCATCGAATGTTTCCGATAACTCTTTGAGCGTCTGACATGAATCTTCTTGAAGTAATGTCTCCAATTTTCCATCTTCAAACTTTTTCGGCTGATCAAAGCGCTCTTTGTTATTCACGTCGTTGTTTTTGAATCTTCTAAATCAATCTCTGCAAGTTGTTTCAAATAGAGCATGCTCTCATAAACCTCCACTAGTAAACGATGACTTTCAGCAGCAGATTTCTTAAAATAGAAAAGTAATGCCCAAAAATGTTCTTAAATGCTCTTTTTTTGATACGAAACCCGACATTTTTAATACAATAAAAAATTGTGTTCTTTGCACCGATCAAATATTACATACTGATTATTAAAACCTACTTTCATATACATCACCAGTTACTTTCAGCCATGTTGAAATACTGACCTCTCTCAGTCAACAACTAGAATTAATTCAAGCACCTAATATTTTAGTTATTTTCATTTTATATTTTTATATTTTTTGGACATTTCATGTGTTTTATTCTTCGAACAAAAACTCAGTTGCTTTAATTCAATGTAGAATTTCTTTAACAAAATTTTTCTGTCAATAAAGCAAATATTGGTTTGAGCTAAGGAAATTTTCTGTTAAAATAACAAAATATATGCATGCATCGATCATCTAAATTGTTTGTTAAATTATGTCTAAATATACGAACTGCATATTGAAATTATTCAACAAAGATTTTATTTGTTTCAAATTCATATTTTATTATCTCAATATAAGCTTCATGTATTTATTATAATTACAGAAACAAAATTTTGCTTAATACATCTGTAAATATAAATTTTAACTGCTCTTTAATAAATAAAATAAAATTTACATTTAACTTAAACTATATATAGAATGTCCCAGAATAAATCTTTGTCCTTAAAATGACGTATTCCTAACGTAAGTAATTCTAAGACAATTTTTCCTTTGCCAAAATTCTATGCGTAGTTTTGTTGTGCTTTCGCCAGTCTGTAAATTTAATTATTATTAGAAAGTACTTAAAGACCAGAACTCCGAGCGAAATCTATAGAAATCGTCGGTACTATTGTAGAACTATCGGAAAATGCTAAAAAGACAGCTAGAACTAACTATTAAAAGGTACTTTATTCTTGTATGCGGTTCCAGCACGCGGATTTAATTATTATTTAAAATAATTTAGAAACCGGAATTATTGTTAAAACCTATTAAGAACTCATCGAGAACTCGAAATAAAATTTCATGGTTTTCAATTGATTTTTTTCGAATCTTGCGGTGCCACGGGAAGTTAGCACCTCAAATTTTCAAGTGTTATTTTTTTTAGCTAAATCAATGGAACTATTTATATAATCTATCAGGAACTATAGAACTATTACGAGTGAAACTCTTATCAAAACTTGCGATGAAAAGATGAGGTGCCAACTTTATATACACTCATGTGAGACTGCCCTTCAATGAATTATATCGAGTTGGAAAACGAGATGAAAGAAATATAGATGAAAGAAAGATGATAGGAGTTGTATTTTTAGATTTAAAAGGGGTGTTTTTATAATTAAAAACAGAATAATTAGTAAACAGAGATATTCTGTTAAAGAAAATGGAAAGTTATGGGATAACAGGGATAGTACTTAGTTGGTTTAAAAATTATTTAGAGAACAGAACTCAGACAGTTAAATTTAATGAAAGTTTGTCAGGATCTATTGCTGTGAAGCTGGGAGTTCCACAGGGATCAGTATTAGGACTATTATTATTATTTTTACTCTATAAATGACTTGACGAGAATTGTTTGTGGCAATTCTGAAATTAAATTATTCGCAGATGATGCATTAATATATACAAGCCAAGAAGTAAATAATAATCTTAATATACAGATGCAAAAAGAAATGGTTGAAAAATAATAAATTGAAATTAAATATGAATAAAACCAAAGTTATGCTAGTTAGAGGTATTAGGAAAAAAGTATCGGAAAGCAAAATGAAAGTAAAATTAGAAAATATAGCATTAAAAATAGTTAGTGAAATTAAATACTTAGGAGTCATTATAGATAGAAATTTAAATTTTGCAACACATGTTAACTATCTGGAGAAAAAGATAGGATCGAAATTGGGGGCATTTTGTCCAATTAGTATGAATTTGACACTATACATGAGGTGTATACAAAGCATAATTGCTTCATTGTTTGAATATTGTTCGTCTATACTATTTAGTTTAAACGATTATAATGTGCAGTATTTATAGAAATTATAAAATAAGGAAATAAAAATTATATTACGGTGCAATTACAGAACAGAATTGAAGACCTGCTTGAGGCATTGCAATTTATGTCAATTAAGGAAAGAATATAATGTTTGTATTTTGATATATAAAATGGTAAATGGAGATTGTCCAAGTTATTTACAATAAAAAATGAGATAGAGCAAGTAAAAAGGGAAGAAGGAGTACAAACAAGATCAGAGGGAAATATATATATTAAAAAATGTAAAACTAGAGAAGAATAGAGAATTGTTATATGATGAATTTAAAATGTACAATAATTTACCTAATGAAATAAGAAAGAAAAAAAGATTAAAAAACTTTAAGAAAGCGCTAGTGTATATGAGGAATAGCGAGGGATAATGCAATATACATAGATATATGGAATGTTTAAATCTGTTTGGATAACTAATAAATAGTCATTATATTAGATTGTATTACACATTGTAGCTATTGAAGCTAATAAAGATCAATCAATCAATCAATC
>Ga0157363_1002203_pt1 | contig 17008 bp, 12 predicted proteins | sample AttsexASBM1_FD_111477 | JGI IMG/M metagenome (GOLD analysis project Ga0157363, IMG submission 111477) | Fungus gardens microbial communities from leaf cutter ant in Ribeirão Preto, State of São Paulo, Brazil - Atta sexdens ASBM1 | ecosystem: Host-associated > Fungi > Mycelium > Unclassified ... | reverse complement strand
GTTGTCTGACAGCCATCTGTAGCTCCTAACCGTTTGAAGATTTCAGGTGATAAAATGCGATTATTGTGGCAGAACCCGCCAATTATGGCGGTTTAATCATAACACTTACTTATTGCTTAACCACTGTCATAACGCAGACACGAATGTGTTCCGGCCCGTAACTGCAGGGGGAACTGGCCCTGTTTTCCGGATAAAACCGCGGCCGAAAATTATCTTCATTGGTCAGCGACTGTCCCCCACAAGTTGAGCTGGCAGACTACCGGCAGGAAAAGTTCCGTATTCTTCGCCTATTAATGTGATCATCATCACATTAATAGTGATTTAAACTGCAACAACTTTTGTCAAATGTGAATTATGTATGATTACTCGCGTATGATATCAGGCATGATCCTGCCTGACAGAGCACCGGCACGACCGGAACTATCTTTATGGTTTGATTTCTTTTTCTGCGTGGTTATTTACTCCGTCAGCGTACGGCGAGATTAGTACAAAAAGCGAGTGGTCAATATAAAATGAAATATAAATTAATGATGGTAGCAACAGTTTTAGCGGGTTCAGTCATGGGCTCGTCTTACGCCGCAGATACATCCCCGCAGTATGTTTCTGACTGGTGGCACCAAAGCGTTAACGTGGTCGGCAGTTATCACACCCGCTTCGGACCGAAAGTGAATAATGATTTATACCTCGAATACGAAGCGTTTGCCCATAAAGACTGGTTTGATTTCTATGGCTATGTCGATGTACCAAAATTCTTTGGCATCGGTAACGGGAACGATAACGGGATCTGGGACAAAGGAGTTGGTTCTCCTCTGTTTATGGAAATTGAACCCCGTTTTTCTATAGATAAGCTGACCGGGACCAGCCTGGCATTCGGCCCCTTTAAAGAGTGGTATTTTGCCAACAACTATATTTATGACATGGGTCCGAATAACGACAACCGACAGAATACCTGGTATATGGGATTAGGTACGGATATCGATACCGGCACTAAACTGGGATTGTCGTTAAACGTTTATGCTAAATACCAGTGGGAAAATTATGGCGCGGCGAATGAAAACAGCTGGGATGGCTACCGCTTTAAAATTAAATACTTCCTGCCTCTGACCACCCTTTGGGGCGGCAATTTAAGTTATATCGGATTTACCAACTTTGACTGGGATTCTGACCTGCGTGAGAAAGCAGGCCCGTCACGTTCCGGGAACTCTATTGCCTCCAGCCATATTCTGTCACTGAGCTATGATCACTGGCACTATTCTCTGGTGGCTCGTTATTTCCATAACGGCGGACAATGGTCAGAAGGTACCAAACTTAACTTTGGCAGCGGCGATTTCAACACCCGGGCCACCGGCTGGGGATATTATGCCGTTGTCGGTTATAGTTTCTGATAAACAGCTCGCTGCCACACAGCGAATGTAATTAGTCATGTTATTCCTGCAGTAAATCTTTTTTCTGCAGGAATAAAAAACCTGATATCCCCCGCTAATTAATCATATTTAATCTCGTCTTTTTTCTTTCCTTCGACTATTCTGCTGTTTGTTCACTGCTGATCACCCCTGATATCCGATACTAATAATGTGATTCGCAGCATTGCAAATACAGTGATCCCGAGGTTAAGTTCGTTATGTCATCTACCTGTACCACGGCAGGATATTCTGCTGTTCCGCAAAATAATAATTACACCATCGCTGCCCGCATCGATGCATTACCCTCCAGCAAAAGTCTGTGGCGTTTTATTTCTCTTCTGGCACTGGGCGGTTTTTTTGAACTCTACGATTTATTCGAAACGGGATATATTAGTTCAGGTTTACTCTCTGAAAAGATATTTCATCTGGGAAAGGATGGCGTTTTCGGAATATCTGATCAGGCTGCGTTCGCTTCAGTCACTTTTCTGGGGTTATTTGTCGGCGCCAGTTTGCTGGCGAAATACGCCGATAAATTCGGCCGTCGCTTCAGCTTTATGTGTGCCCTCGCCTGGTACGGGATCTTTTCATTAGTGATGGCCTTTCAGAACAGTGCGGAAGGCATTATTTTGTGCCGCTTTCTGGTCGGGATTGGTCTGGGAGTGGAACTGGTCACTATTGATACCTATCTGGCCGAATGGATGCCGGCACATTTACGCAGCCGGGCGTTTGCCTTCTCCTTTTTTATTCAGTTTCTGTCGGTACCGGCCGTGGCGCTGATGTCGTGGTGGCTGATTCCGCAAACACTGCTGAATCTGGAAGGCTGGCGCTGGGTAATTATTGCCGGGGCGGTCTGCTCGTTAGTGATCTGGAGTATTCGCCGCAATCTGCCTGAATCGGCTCGCTGGCTGGCGCAACAGGGCCGCCATCAGGAAGCTCACCAGGTGCTTAGCGCCATGGAAATACGCTGTGGGGTAACACCTCCCTCCGTGGAGCAACTGCCACAGGCAGATTTAACGGCCACTCCGCGCAAGGGGAAATTCAGCGAAATATGGGCGCCGGAATGGCGGAAAAGAACGCTGATGTTGGTGGTGATGAACTTCTTCCAGGCGATTGGTTTCTTTGGCTTTGGCAACTGGTTGCCAGCGCTGCTGTCCGGTAAGGGAACCACCCTGACCCACAGCCTGCTGTATGCGTTTTTCATTACTCTGGCCTACCCGCTGGGTTCGCTGATTTGCAGCCGCTACGCCGATAAAATCGAAAATAAATGGCAGATTGTGCTGGCCTGTCTGATGACGGTGGTATTTGGGACGTTATTCGCGCTGGTGACTCAGCCGCTGCTGTTAATCGTCTGTGGTTTCCTGGTGACCTATTCCAACGCCTGGCTGACCTACAGTTACCATGCTTATCAGACCGAGATTTTCCCGACACACATCCGTGCCCGGGCAGTAGGATTCTGTTATTCCTTCAGTCGGTTATCGACGGTGTTTAGCAGCATTATGATTGGGCTGATACTTCAGTACGCCGGCAGCCAGGGGGTGATTATCTTTATCGTCCTGAGCATGCTGATAGTGATGCTGTCGGTAGGCATTTATGGTCCGAAAACTCGCGGTCTGGATCTCGAAAATATTTAATCTGTTGGCCGGCTCTCCACATATTCCCTGTGACGGAGAGCCGGACCTGACGGTTAAGGTTGCTTAGGCAATTTCTCTACTGACTCAGCCCCCATTTTTCCCTGTACATCCTCTGATTTTCTCAGCTTCGCGACCTGGTCAGCCGATACCGTCGAGGTGCTGGTATTTCCCCAGCTACTACGGATGAAGTTCACGACATTTGCCACCTGCTGATCGTTAAGCCGCCAGCCAAATGCCGGCATGGTAACTGCTGATGGCGCTCCCTGAACCCCGGGTAACGTATCCCCCGTCAGTACAATATGGATAAGTGAGGTAGGATCCTCAGCCAGCACGATCGGGTTGCCTTTCAGCGCCGGGAAGAAACGGGTATATCCGCTGCCATCGGTTTTATGGCAGGCAGCACAGCTGTCAACATACTCCGCAGCCCCGGTTTGTTGATCGTTACCCTTCCACAGGGCCTGCGAGACAGAATCATCTGCCTTAAATACCTTCTGCTGGCTATCACGCGGTGACAGCGACTTGAGATAGCGGGCTATCGCATTAATATCGTCATCACTCAGATATTGCAGGCTATGCTGAACCACATCGGTCATGCCGCCAAACACGGCGGTATGATCATTTCGGCCATAGCGCAGGAACTGGGCAATGTCGCTGGTCGACCAGCGGCCCAGACCATCACGATCGTCGCCACGCAGATTAATGGCAGTCCAGCCATCAATGGGAGCACTGCTGCCAGAAAGATAATCTGTCCCTTCGCTATTGTTCAGCGCCTTCTCCTGCATGGTGATGCTACGAGGGGTATGGCAGGCACCACAGTGGCCTAACCCTTCAACCAGATAACGCCCTCGCGCCAGCACCGGATCTTCTCCTGGCTGTGCCGTGGCTGGTTTTACCTCCGGAGCAAACATGCCCCGCCATATTGCCAGTGGCCAACGCATAGAGAGCGGCCAGGGGATATCTGTCGCGTGATTAGGTTGACTGACAGGTTTTACACCCTGCATAAAGTAGGCGTAAAGGGCATGCATATCGTCATCACTGACGACTGCATACGACGGATAAGGCATGGCCGGATATAATGTCTCACCATTTTTCGCCACACCATGACGTACTGCTTTCTGAAAATCGTCATAGGTATAATCGCCGATACCGTAAGTCTTATCGGGAGTAATATTGGTCGAATAAATCTTGCCGATAGGCGTTGCCATCGGTAATCCGCCGGCAAAAGGCTGACCGCCTTCGCTGGTATGACAGGCAACACAGTCACCCGCCCGCGCCAGATACTCGCCCCGTTTCACCAAATCCTGCCCACTGTTATCTTCGGCCATGGCAGAAAAAGCCAGTGAACCCAACACCAGCGCTAAAATGCTCTTTTTCATTTTCTGTGCCTCTTATGCCTGTACCAACGGACCCGGATTTTTCAGGTAAACTTCCCGGATGGCTTTGGCTGACCAATAGGTCAGTGCTGCCACCATCCCGGTCGGGTTATAACCTAACCCCTGCGGGAACGCAGAAGCCCCGGGTACAAACACGTTCGACACATCCCAACTTTGCAGATAGCGGTTGATAGCACTGGTTTTCGGATCCTCACCCATGATGGCACCACCATTCATATGGGTCGTCTGATACACCGTGGTATCAAAATGCGTACCCGGAGTCTTAGGCCCCCCCATAATCATTTTCGGATTCATGGCCTGTGCAATGTTGTGCATTTTCGACACCATAAACTGCGACATTTTGATGTCATTCTCTTGCCAGTCAAAAGTCATGCGCAGCAAGGGTTGTCCGTGGACATCCTTATAGTTCGGATCCAGGTCAAGATAGTTGGTACGGTAAGACTGGTGGGCGCCATGCGCATCCATCGAGACATGATGCGTATAGGTATCAGCAACGGCAGCTTTCCATTCACTGCCCCAGGCCGGTGTCCCGGTGGGTACCGGCAGCCCGGAGATAGGTTTAACCCCCGCCTGGTTTACCCATAACGGCGATCCCCCGACAAAACCGTATGGACCATGGTCGAAGTTATCGGCGTTAAAGTCATCCACCCCAACACCCGCGCCACCGGCCCCGATAAACGGATTAGTGGTAATATTTTTATCAAACAAGGCTTTCAAAGTAGAGATATTCTGATAAGCAAAGTTACGCCCTACCACCCCTTCGTTGGTCACCGGGTTATAGGGTTTACCGATGCCTGAAAGCAGCATCAGATGGACATTGTGAAACTGGAACGCAGACAAAATGACCAGATCAGCGGGCTGTTCAAACTCGCGTCCACTGGCATCGACGTAGGTGACCCCGGTCGCGCGTTTTTTATCGTCGGTCAGATTGACCCGCAGCACATAGGAATCATTACGTAATTCGAATTTAGGTTCCTGACGTAAAGCCGGCAGTATATTGACGTTCGGCGAGGCCTTTGAATACATATAGCAGGCGTAACCACTGCAATATCCGCAGAAATTACACGGCCCCATCTGAGCGCCATAAGTATTGGTGTAAGGACCTGAGGTATTCGCGGATGGCATATCATACGGGTGATAGCCTACAGACTCCGCCGCTTCGGCGAACAATTGTGCCGAATAAGTCCTTTTTTGTGCCTTCAGAGGAAAGTCGCTGGAGCGATCAGGGGCAAACGGGTTCCCTCCTTTGCCCTTTCCAACCAGCTTACCTTTTACCGTCCAGGCCGTTCCGGAAGTCCCAAAGACTTTTTCGGCCTGGTCAAAGAACGGCTCCAGTTCATCGTAACTGACACCAAAATCCTGGATGGTCATACCCTCCGGGATAAAGTCTTTACCATAACGCTCTTCATAATGGCTACGCAGCCGAAGTTCAGCCGGGTCAACCCGAAAATGAACCCCGGACCAGTGCAGTCCGGCACCACCGGTACCGGTTCCAGGCAGGAACGCATTTAACTGACGATAGGGTACGGCAGTCTGTGATGGATTGTGGCGAACAGTGACCGTGCTTTTCGATAAATCCTGGAACAGCTTCTTACGGATGTTGTAAGTCAACTCATCAATAGACTGCGGGTAAGCGCCGTCCGGATAAGTATCACGCTGTGGGCCACGCTCCAGTGCGACAACATTCAATCCGGCTTCTGTCAGTTCTTTTGCCATAATCGCCCCGGCCCAGCCGAAACCTACAATCACAGCATCTGTTTTTTTCATTACACTGGCCATTTTTATGCCCTTTCTCCGCGAATTGATACCGGTGGGAATGGATAATGTTCACCACGTTCGACCCAGTCCATAAAGTCAGCCCGGGCACCAGGGAAACCAATCAGTTTCCAGCCAGTCATTCCCTGGTTACCGCCGTGAATGGGATCGCTGAAGAAACCTTCGCGGGTGTTCTGCAATAAATATGAAAAAAACAGGGTGGCAGGAAGCCGGGTAAATTTCGCCTGACCAGATTCAAAGGCTTTCAGCGCAGAGATCTGCTGATCGTCGCTCAGCTCAGCAAACACATGACCGTATTGCTGTTTACAGTAATTGTCGGCGTCTTCCAGGCCCAGCCGGTAAATTTGTCTTGGTACCAGCGGCAACTGATAACCCAGTTCTTTCGGAGTATCCGGAGCAAATGGCCCCTGCATATACCAGTTTGAACCGGTGGCATAAGGCGTATCCATTTGCCGGTCGATATATTCAGGCACACCGGCTTCCAGTGCGCCTGGCCCGCGGGAGTCCGCAGGAATTAATCTGGCCACAGCCGCGCTGATAAACGCAAACTCTTCTTTGGTAAACCAGGCAGGCTGATAGTCACGGGCCTTTTGTGGGCCGTTGGCTTGAGTATCGGCAGCCTGAGCTGCCGGGCTAAGTGCAAGTGAACCAATAGCAGTGCTTCCGACAGCCATTGCAGGAGCTAAAGTGATCGTTTTTAGTAAAAAATCCCTGCGAGACTGCCCTTTGATCTGTTCTGACATGACATTGCCTCAGTACCGCATATAATGCAGCATGAAATGTTAAACTTTATAAGATGTTTATTTTGTTCCCGGGTAAGTAACAAGCAGGTGTTACCGGTAACAATTCATTTTATTCTACACCTCTTATCACAAAGGTTCAGTAGAAAAAAACATCAATCGCCATTTTTATTAACAATTTCACCCAGGCTGCAGGAGAAGCAGCGGGCAACACTCAGGGTTTGTCACTGTCAGAAACATCCTTCAACAGACAGTTAACAGGCTTTAACGCTATAACAGGATGTGACTATTTAACGGAGTTGCTATGTTTAAAAGTTTTTTTCCACGCCCGGGGCTGTTTTTCGCCAGCGCCGCCATCTGGAGCCTGGTGACCATCCTGGTCTGGTTCTTTTTCGGGGAGCATGCGCTCGAGAGGATTCCGGCGTTAGCCAAAGCGGCCAGTAGCCCGCTGCCAACGACCGTATCCCGGTTTATTCATCTGTCACAGGTCTGGTTTTATCTCTATTTCTGGATAGCGACGGCACTGTTTGCTCTGTGCTGGAGGGTGATTGATAACCATCCCTGGCAGTTATGGTCAGTCTGGGGCTCTGCACTGATCATTTTCACCTCCTGGTTCAATGTGCAGGTCGGAGTGGCTATCAACGCCTGGTACGGCCCCTTTGGTGATTTGATTCAAAAAGCCCTGACTAAAGCCGGTTCAGTGCCAATCACCGTATTCTATTCGGAGGTGATTGCTTTCCTGGGCATAGCACTGGTGGCGGTGGTGATTGGGGTGATGAACTCCTTCTTTATCAGCCACTGGGTGTTCCGCTGGCGTACCGCCATGAACAACTACTACATGGCCAACTGGCAGCGTCTGCGTCAGGTAGAAGGTGCGGCACAGCGGGTTCAGGAAGACACCATGCGTTTTGCCAGTACCCTGGAAGACTGGGGGGTCAGCTTTATTCAGGCGATTATGACGCTGATAGCTTTCCTGCCGGTGCTGGTCTCCCTGTCTCATTATGTTAAAGATGTGCCGATTGTCGGTAATATTCCGTATGCATTGGTGATTATCGCGTTGCTGTGGTCACTGTTTGGTACGGCACTACTGGCACTGGTCGGGATTAAATTACCGGGTCTGGAGTTTCGTAATCAACGGGTTGAAGCCGCGTATCGTAAAGAGCTGGTTTACGGCGAAGATGATGCTGAACGAGCCTCTCCGGCAACGGTTCATGACCTGTTTAGCCGGGTCAGATACAACTACTTCCGGCTCTATTTCCACTACCTGTATTTCAACATTACCCGCATCCTCTATCTGCAGGTTGATAACGTATTTGGTCTGTTCGTTCTGTTCCCGTCAATTGTTGCCGGGACCATTACACTGGGAATAATGAACCAGGTATCAAATGTGTTTGAACAGGTCCGTTCTTCCTTCCAGTATCTGATCACTTCCTGGTCAACGCTGGTTGAACTGATGTCTATCTATAAACGTCTGAGAAGTTTTGAGCAGATCCTGCAGGATAAACCTCATGACGAAATGATGCACGACGCGGCAGATTAACAGGCACACCGACAGGTTTCTGCGTTATGCAGAAGCCTGTCCCCCCTACAGGCAGACGCATTCATTTTTAATTCATAAAGCAGGCGCACAATACCCCGCGAATATTCACGATGGTCAGGGAATTTCATGGGTATAGTGACTGCATCTGCTGAAGTATTGCGGTCACCTTGCTTGTACCACCAGTGAACGTTTGCAGAGACAAATTGTTTAAGAATGGAACCTAAAAATGAAAAAAACCGGATTATCCTGCCTGATGCTACTGCTGACCGGCGTAGTATCAGCGCACTGTATGGCCGCGGACACGGCCAGCATCAAACAACTCCCCGTCAGCCAGATCCATCCTACCCAGCCGGCGGTAGGGTATGATGAGATTCTTTATAAGGTGGCGAAATACCAGGCTAACCCCGGTGAGTTATTTGACAGTTTCTGCGAAGAAAATGGGGCCGGTAAAGCCAGCCATTACGATAGCCAGTCGCGAATCACCCAACCTGCGAGTTTCACTTGCCAGTCAGCCTACGGGACTTACCCGGAGGCGATAAAAAGTGCGGTTATTGCCCCGAATCACCAGGTTTATCTGACGGATGGCCACCATACGGTCAGTGTTTATCGTGATATCGCCCGGGATCAGGACTTCACCTACAGTGTGCGGATCACCAATGATTTGAGCTCGCTGCCAGACATGGCGGCCTTCTGGACCTGGATGCAGCAGCATAACCTGACCTGGCTGAAAGACCCTGCAGGCAATGCTGTGACTCCGGCGAATTTGCCAGCGCAGGTCGGAATGAAATTTATGGCGAATGATACTTATCGGTCCGTACTTTACTTCCTGCGGTCTGTCTCTTATCAGAAACCGAAGGATGCACCGCCATTTCTGGAGTTCTATTTAGGCGACTGGCTGCGTCATCATCAGCCTGCCAGCCAGAGTGAATTAACCACCAAGGCAGGCTATGCCGCCTATCTTTCCCGGGCAGCGAAAGCGATGGTTGCCGCAGATGGCAGCCAGCATACCACCAGCGACGCCTCATCCCCTACGCTCGATCAGCTGGGTAAACTGGATAAGGTAAACCAGAAAAAACTGGATAAACTGAGCCAACCTGGCGGGAAACTGTCGGTGCTGTTTAGTTCGGCGGTCACTAAATCTTAAACCGCATTCAGAGTCAACTCTGAAGCGCCTGAGCAGGCAAGGGAGCAGGGACGCTCCCTCTGCATTCCCCTTCAGCCGGGGAATGCAGTACCATTGGCTGAATCTCACGTCTTTCCTTGTCGTCTCATCAGCCCGTTTTCGGTTACAGACTAATACGCATCACTTCATCCGGTGCAGTGGCAGGCTTCTGACGTGTCGCCGGTTGTTTCACCGAAACAAACAGAGTTTTACCATCCGCGGACAGCGCCAGACTGTTTGGCAGCCCCGGAGCTTTGATGGTCTGTTTCACCGAATAATCTTTGGCATTAACAATACTGACAGTACCGGCCTTCCGGTGAGTGACATATAACTCGTCACGGGAAGGATTAAATAATACCGACAGTGATTCAGGTACGTCGACAGTATGAATCAGTTTGTCTGTACGTGTATCCACCACCAGTACTCCGGCCTGTTTGAAGTCAGAAATAAACAGCCGGTGCCCTGCTTTATCCAGCGTGATATTCAGCAATGCACTGTCGCCGTTTTCGACCAGCTTAACCCGTTTTTCGATGGCATTGGTATGGGTGTTGATCACCAACAACTCGCCATCACCGTTAGAGATGTACAGAGTATGGTTATCGCTGTCGAGCGCGATGCCTGTAGCAATTTTCCCGGTATGCTCAATAGTATTTAGCAGAGTCAGGTTTTTCGCATCCACCACCCAGACAACCCCGTCCCCCCCGACCCCCGGTACATACAGACGCTGACTAGCCGCATCAAACACAATTTCACGAACTGCCAACGGGCGAACGGTTTCACTGCGCTGACGGCTATCCAGTACCAGGTGTTTAATTTCAGCACCGGTTTTGGCATTCATCGAGGTGATGGCATTTTCACGGCTGTTCCCCAGGAACAACACGTTATTCTGAGCATCCAGGGCGATACCGAAAGGTTTGTACTGGTTTTTCAGTGCCTGCACGGTATGCAAATCTTTCGGGTCCAGCTGATACACCACCCCGCCTTTGTCATCCCGGCCCTGGGAGCTGGCGACAAATAAGGCATTATCCGGCTGGCTGTACGCCAGTTCATATAAACCACTGCCTACCGGCTGATGAATAGCCGTAGCTTCAGCAGCAAAGGTCTGGGCAGAAAACAGCGCGGTAACCAGTACCAGTGGACGGAAAAAAGCAGAATGAGAACTAAGCATTTAGGTGACTTCTCCAGAGTAAGAAACTGCACATAACCGTAAATATCGACGAATCAAAGATTCGTGATGCAATAACCTGAGAGGAAAGTAAAATGAGTTTCCATATGATAAGAATAATCATTTACATCTAAAATGGATAGTATTTTATCAAACCTCGCCCTGATAACACGGAGTCAGTAAGCACTGACTCCGTGTTATCAGGAGAAACTCTGTGAAGAAGCTGCTTAGTGATTTACTGAAGCGGCAAGTGCCTGACGAATAAACCCGCGATGTTGCTCTAACAGGGCTGTCGCCTGAACGGCATCCAGATCTGCCAGCAACATCACGATGGCAGTTTTACAGTGTCCGTGACAGGCATTCAGTGCCTGTTCAGCCGTGGTTGTATCACAGTCAGTGGCCTGCATCACAATTTTAATCTGTCGCTTCACCAGTTTATGATTTGTGGCTTCGACATCGACCATCAGATTGCCAAAAACCTTGCCGCTACGGATCATCGCTCCCGTGGTCAGCATATTCAGTACCATCTTTTGTGCAGTGCCGGCTTTCAGACGTGAAGACCCCGTGATCACCTCGGGTCCTACCACAGGCGTCAATGCGATGGCCGCTTTGGCCGCCATTTCCCCCTGCGGATTGCAGCTAAGCGCAATCACCACCGCCCCGCATTGCTCAGCATATTCCATCGCCCCCAGCACATAAGGGGTACGTCCACTGGCGGCAATCCCGACCAGGATATCCCCGGCACTGAAATCCACATTCTGCAAATCGATTGCGCCCTGCTGACGATTATCTTCGGCGTTTTCTACCGCCTGAAGAATCGCGCGGTGTCCACCCGCAATCAGCCCTTGCACCTGTTCAGGCGGGGAACCGAAGGTTGGCGGGCACTCACTGGCATCCAGAATTCCCAGCCGCCCGGAAGTTCCGGCGCCACAGTAAATCAACCGCCCCCCCGCGGCAAAGGCTGCAGTAATGGCATCCACCGCTCTGGCAATCTGCGGCAAAATAGCTTCCACAGCCAGGGCGACTTTCTGGTCTTCCTGATTGATCACCGTCAGCATCTGTTCTGTTGTCAGTTGATCAATAGTTTCACTGGCAGGATTACGGCCTTCCGTAATCATCTTATTCAGGTCAAGCGTCATATCCGTTACCTGTTCTGTGGTAAGTCAGGCTGCATCATAGAACATGCCGCGCAGAGGGGAAAGTGCAGGACGGGCTGGAACAATTTCATCAGGAGAGGAATGGCGGAGCAAAGCATGCGGGGTCAGAGACGACCCCGCACCACACAGGTTAATCAGCCAGTAAATGCGCCTTCATTTTCTGTTCGTAATCGCGGGCTTTTTCGGTATCGAATTGTTTTTCCCAGCGGGCCACAACCAGTACCGCCAGGGCATTACCGACGACGTTAAGGGCAGTACGTGCCATATCCATAATACGGTCAACCCCGGCAATAAATGCCAGACCTTCCAGTGGAATACCGACACTACCCAGAGTCGCCAGCAGTACCACAAACGAGACTCCGGGTACCCCGGCAATCCCTTTTGAGGTCACCATCAGTGTCAGTACCAGCATAATTTCTTCGCTGAGTGACAGATTAATGCCATACAACTGAGCAATAAAAATCGCCGCAATACTCTGATAGAGGGTAGAACCGTCGAGGTTAAACGAGTAGCCGGTAGGCACGACGAAGCTGGTGATAGATTTCGGAGCGCCGTAAGCCTCCATCTTTTCCATAATACGTGGCAGAACGGTTTCCGAACTGGCCGTTGAATAGGCCAGAATCAGCTCATCTTTCAGGATTCGGATAAGGGTCATAATCCGTAATCCGCAGATTCTTGCCACTATCCCAAAGATCACCAGCGCAAACACCAGGATAGCGGCGTAAACCAGACCGACCAGTTTAGCCAGTGGGAACAGTGAGGCAAAACCAAAGGTGGCGACCGTCACGGCAATTAACGCAAATACCCCAACCGGCGCGTAGCGCATAATCATATGCGTGACTTTAAACATGGTTTCGGAGACCGAACGGAACAGGGTAATCAGCGGGTCGCGGTGCTCTGCAGGCAGGGCTGACAGCCCCATACCGAACATCACCGAAAAGAAAATAATCGCCAGCATGTCACCGTTCACCAGCGAGACAAAAATATTCTGCGGGATCACCGATAAGATGGTAGTCACCAGACTGTGCGGCCCATTCTGCACCTGCTGGGTCGTCGCTTCATATTTAGAAATATCGGTGGTCGCCAGGGTCGACATATCGATACCCGTCCCCGGATGGAACACATTCGCTAGTGTGATCCCCAAAATAATGGCTATCGTAGTGATAATCTCGAAGTAAAGGATGGTTTTTACACCAATCCGCCCAAGCTTCTTAGCATCCCCCACCCCGGCGATACCGACAATCAGTGATGAGATAACAATCGGGACCACAATCATCTTGATCAGATGAATAAAGATGTCACCGGCAGGTTTCAGGATATTGATAATTAACCAGTCACGGTCACCTGGCTGGTTATGCAGGACAGCACCCACAACAATTCCCAAAATCAACGCAATCAGTATTTGCCAGGCAAGACTAATCTTTATGCCTTTCTTCATTTTTGTTTCCTTAGTCAGACTTCCCTTTCATTTCTCATCAACAGAGAATTATTCGGTGAAGTGAACAAACACCGGGTAAAAACAGACCTCAAATCGACGAGAATTGCTGCCAAACCCTGCATAAGAGATAGATAAGTAACATTTTTGGGCAGGTTATGGCAACCTTATTCCATAACGAATAAAAACAACAATTAACTCCGCGAATCTTTACCGCAGGGCGATTTCTGTTATAACTAATTGTTATGGAAATAGTTAATAAGATCAGAATATCCTGAATTCTGTCGCCAGTTCTGAGTGGATAATCAACCGTCAGGCCGTGGAAGCAGATAACAAACCAAAGGAAATAGTTATAATTACTGCTTTTACCTGTGATTTACACTAAAGTGAAAAAAACACCCCGATAATATGACTTTTCTCTGACGCGTGATCTGCAACGCAAAAGCAAAAAATTCCTTCCACCACTCTTTAATTAACCATTTAGTCACATAATACTAACAATAGCAGAGGAGGCCTGACATGAGCCAGATTCACAAGCACCCGATTCCTGCAGGGATTGCTGAAAATGCCCTGATTAACCCGCAGCAATACACAGAAATGTACCGTAATTCGGTAGAAAACCCTGAGGCATTCTGGGCTGAACAGGGAAAAATTCTCGACTGGATAACGCCTTACCAGCAGGTTAAAAACACGTCATTTGCCCCGGGCAATATCAATATTCGCTGGTTTGAGGAGGGTACCCTCAACCTGGCAGCAAACTGTATCGATCGTCACCTGGCGACTCACGCCGATAAAACGGCCATTATCTGGGAAGGTGATGACGCCAGCCAGAGTACCCGTTTGAGCTACCGTGAACTACACCAGCAGGTATGCCGTGCAGCCAATATGCTGACAGATTTAGGCATCCGCAAAGGGGATGTCGTGGCAATCTACATGCCTATGGTGCCGGAAGCTGCCGTCGCTATGCTGGCATGTGCCCGTATTGGCGCGGTGCATACGGTGATTTTTGGTGGTTTCTCACCGGAAGCCGTCGCAGGACGAATCATCGATTGTGGCGCAAAACTGGTGATCACCGCTGATGAAGGTATCCGTGCAGGACGGGCTATTCCCCTGAAAAAAAATGTCGATGAGGCACTGAAAAACCCTGAAGTCACCAGCATTAAAAATGTCGTTGTGTTCCGCAGAACCGGTGGCTTCCCTGGCTGGCAGGAGGGACGAGATCTGTGGTGGCATGATTTGATGGCTGAAGCGGCTGACGAACATACCCCGGTGGCAATGAATGCCGAAGATCCCTTATTTATCCTGTATACCTCCGGGTCTACCGGTAAACCTAAAGGTGTACTGCACACCACCGGCGGCTATCTGGTTTATGCCGCCACGACATTTAAGTATGTATTTGATTATCATCCGGAAGATATCTACTGGTGTACTGCCGATGTCGGCTGGATTACCGGCCACAGCTACCTGTTGTACGGACCGTTGGCCTGTGGCGCGACGACCCTGATTTTCGAAGGCGTTCCAAACTGGCCAACTCCGGCCAGAATGTCTCAGGTAGTGGATAAACACCAGGTCTCTATCTTATACACGGCTCCGACCGCCATCCGCGCATTGATGGCAGAAGGCGATAAAGCGATTGCCGGTACACAGCGCACCAGCCTGCGCATCCTCGGATCCGTGGGGGAACCTATCAACCCTGAAGCCTGGGAATGGTATTACCAGAATATCGGAAACAGCCACTGCCCTATCGTCGATACCTGGTGGCAGACCGAAACGGGGGGTTTTATGATAACCCCACTGCCGGGCGCCACCGAACTGAAAGCGGGCTCTGCAACCCGCCCATTCTTTGGTGTTCAGCCTGCCTTAGTGGATAATGACGGCCTGGTTCAGGAAGGCGCCTGCGAAGGTAACCTGGTGATCACCGACTCCTGGCCTGGCCAGGCACGAACACTGTATGGCGATCATGCCCGTTTTGAGCAGACTTACTTTTCGACCTTTAAGAACTGCTACTTTAGTGGTGACGGAGCACGACGTGATGAAGACGGTGACTACTGGATAACAGGTCGTGTCGATGATGTGCTGAATGTATCCGGCCACCGTCTGGGTACCGCTGAAATTGAATCGGCACTGGTTTCACATCCGAAAATCGCCGAAGCCGCCGTGGTAGGTATTCCCCATGCCATCAAAGGACAGGCTATCTATGCCTACATCACACTGAATGCCGGTGAAGAACCGACCCCGGAGTTGTACAACGAGGTACGTCAGTGGGTGCGTAAAGAAATCGGTCCGATTGCTACCCCGGATGTATTGCACTGGGCGGATATGTTACCTAAAACCCGTTCAGGCAAAATCATGCGCCGTATCCTGCGGAAGATTGCCAGCGGAGACACCTCCGGGCTGGGAGATACTTCCACCCTGGCCGATCCTGGCGTGGTAGAAAAATTACTCGAAGAACAACAGTCGATAAAGATGCCTTAGTCGCCTGAAAATATCAGGGGTGGGTTCTCTGCCCCTGTTTTCAGCCCACACTCCCCGCGTTCCCCGTATTCCGTTTCAAAGATATGCCCGTTCTGATGAATGCAGTCCATCACCGGTGAGCAGCCACACATGGTACGCCACACCGGATAATAAAACAGACAGACCTGCACACTATTTTACCTCCGGAGACATAGCGATGAACGATATCTTGTGTCAGAAAATTGCAGATAACCCCGCCTTCCGTGAACTGGTGAAGAAAAGACAGCATTTCGCCACTCTGCTATCCCTGATTATGCTAGTGCTCTACATTGGTTTTATCTTGCTGATTGCTTTCGCCCCTGACTGGCTGGGCACCCCGTTATCTGCCACCAGTAGCGTGACCCGGGGAATTCCTATCGGTGTGGGGCTCATCGTGATCTCTTTCCTGCTGACCGGACTGTATGTCTGGCGCGCAAACGGAGAATATGATCGCCTAACCCGCCAGGTTATCCGGGAGTGTGAATCATGAAAAAAATCAGCCTGTTCGCACTACTGTGCTATGCCCCGTCATTACTGGCCGCCGATGCTCTGACTGGTGACGTTCACCGCCAGCCGATCAATTATCAGGCCATCGCCATGTTTGTGGTCTTCGTCGCTTTTACCCTGGGAATTACCTGGTGGGCCTCACGCAGGACACGCTCGCGCAGCGATTACTATACCGCCGGGGGGAATATCACTGGATTTCAGAACGGCCTGGCGATGGCAGGCGATTTTATGTCTGCCGCCTCATTTCTCGGGATTTCGGCACTGGTTTACACCTCAGGGTACGACGGACTGATCTACTCGTTGGGTTTCCTGGTAGGTTGGCCGATGATTCTGTTTCTGATTGCCGAACGGCTGAGAAACCTGGGTCGCTACACATTCGCCGATGTAGCCTCCTACCGGTTACAACAAAAACCTATCCGTATCCTGTCAGCCTGCGGTTCACTGGTGGTGGTGGCCTTATATCTGATTGCTCAGATGGTCGGAGCCGGGAAGCTCATTCAACTGCTGTTTGGCCTGAACTATCCGGTCGCCGTCGTCATGGTCGGGATACTGATGGTGTTGTATGTCCTGTTCGGCGGCATGCTGGCAACCACCTGGGTGCAGAT
>Ga0157363_1002202_pt1 | contig 17010 bp, 7 predicted proteins | sample AttsexASBM1_FD_111477 | JGI IMG/M metagenome (GOLD analysis project Ga0157363, IMG submission 111477) | Fungus gardens microbial communities from leaf cutter ant in Ribeirão Preto, State of São Paulo, Brazil - Atta sexdens ASBM1 | ecosystem: Host-associated > Fungi > Mycelium > Unclassified ... | reverse complement strand
ATTTAGATCGGAAGTGTAATATTTAGATATCGGATTTTAATCATTAATTATCAAGGAATGGATGGATGTGTGAGATTAAAAGAAATTATAAACCAAGTCTCTTCTTGGTATATCAATTGAAATAAGAAATACTTTGAATTCTATAAAATACATTTAATTAGATATTTTATTATTAAATTATTTAATGTATTATCTGCTAAGTGAAGAGCAAAGTCAATAAAACTGAATGTCTTCTTAATCATTGATCCGTTTCACTATTTTATATTGTGTATCTATTTTATATTGTGTATCTATTCAATAAAGAGAATATATTCCAGAAACAGATCGGTGAAAGATACAATGAGTAACATTAGATTTGTGTAACCTCCATGGGTGACTGACCACAACCAGTACTTGGTTATCTCTCGCTAAAGGGTTAGGTCAGGTATATCCTGTCTGGCTTTTCAGTTTCTGTTTCACGCTATTCGAACATCATGAAATGTTATGGTTGCGGTATTTGGTGTCTAAAGTTCCGCGTGTAACCGCAAATGTTATTTTCGAGCATTGCGCTACTTTGTCATAATACTATGCATTTTGATTTTGGTCAAAATATTTGTGGGGCAATTTAATTTGCAGGTAGAAATCATAAAATTATATCATATTAAATTTCGTATATGCGTACGCCAGATTGGTTATATCTAGTTCAATACTAATTCGATAAACGCAATGTAAAAGCTAGTATTGGTTTATATTGACAAAGCAGATGAAACGATTAGATTTATCCTTATTATATATATATATGTGTATATATATATATATATATATATATATATATATATTGATATTTGTTTCAATAAATCTAACACGAAATGGCAATTATGACTCTGCTATCACTCATACGACTTGACACATTTCTAGATTGGAACGATTAATCATAAAAGTATTACAGACTCAATATTGTATTCAGTAGTCATTTAAAACAAAGGTTAAATTATTAATTCATAAATTTATTTGCATTTATTACACAACAATACTTGCCATAAATAATATTCTAATATATTTAAAATAGGAAACTGTCAGTAAAAATTGCTAGTAAAAAATTAGCAAGAAGATATTGAATAAACAACAACAAAATAAAATTTCTATTTCTTTTATTATAAAATTTCTGAAAAAAATATAAATGACTTGACAATCAAAATAAAATAAAGATAATTTGTTTTAGTTACTCTATCAATTTAATTCAAACACACAATATAAGATTTTCTATTTAAATTTTCTACTGAATTTTTTTACAAAAGTGATTTAATACAGTCAAAATATGCAAAACAAAGATAATTCGCGTTTTCAGTAATCTGCTAATTTAATTAAAAAATTATAATGATTATATAACTTAAATAATACATGATTTTCAATCTTCTATTTGTATTTTTTGTAACATTTTTCAAAAGTAAAAGTGATTGATATAATTAAATTAAAAGCTGTAAAACACAATAAAGATAATTTGGTATCGACAATCTATTTAATTCGAGAATGGAACATAGAAATGATATAACACTTAATCTTTTCATATAAAAGTGTTTCATATACATATATTATATTTCATATCTAATATCTTCATATGTAAAGCATTGGTTCGATAATAATAAAAAAAAATCATCTCTTTCCTGCGGAGTAAAAAACAAAAAGCATGATCTTTTCAAAATTATATCCACCAGATATCACGTTATTCAAATTATGGCACATAGAATCTTATTGTGCGCGTTATCGGAGAGAGCGTACGTGCAATGATACCAGACAGAATAGGAACAATCGTCGCGCGACGAAATTGTTTGGACTATCGGATCAAAGTAATCATGAGAGGTCGTTGACAACGAGGATAAAAAATTGGAGAGAAGAATCGAAAAAAAATATACCTGTTATGGAGGGTGAAGCGGTAACGGGGAGAGTCTCCACGTTGCGTGTTGGCTCGTTTCGTATCACCATTCGAATGGAACGAAGCGTGATTGCCGGCGCTATCTCGGGACACGCGAGATCGTCCGATTATACTAGGGCGCGATTCAGCGATAACCCCCCGTGCTGGTCCCGCCGCCGATTGTTAACGCGTTAATGGAGTTACTAAATGCGAATGCGCGCGTAGTCCCTCGACACAACATGTAGGCGGCTTCGGTGCATCTCACATTCTCACTCCTTCCTCTCACTCTCTCACACACACACACACACACTCTCTCTCTCTCTCTCTCTCTCTCTCTCTCTCTGAGTCAATAAACAACCCAACGAAATTAACGTGCCTGAGCGGATTAGTGCGCCGCGGGCGAAACGTCGTAGCTACGCCGTTGCACGCTGCGACAATGGACCTGTCGCATAATATCGATCCATGTAGCACCTTCCGATATACTTTGGGAGTTAAACTGTGAGAGGAAAAGAGAGGATTAGATCTATTTTAACGAGACAGTGCTTGCAATTTTCTCGTATCGCAAAAACGATTTAGAGAAAACTAATAATTTGGAGAAAAAAAGAGTGTATATTCTCATATACATCATTGGATTATATATTAAAGGTTATTTTAAATTTAATCTTAAATTTAATCTTTATCTACAATTAGATAATCTTAAGATTCCAATAAGCAATAATCAATAGCATCTCAAGATCGTAATTTACGACAGCTTTATAAAATTAAATTACGGATGCTGCTACTGTAATCAGATTTTATAATTTTAAGTATTTAAATTTATTTTCATACTTTAAATCTATTTAAAATTCTAATTTTATTTCAATCTATGCTTGCCAAAAATAGTTTATGAGATTGTTATATATAATAAGAGTTAAATAAAAAATATACATATATGTATATATATATATAATAAACTAAACTTCAAAATAATTAAGATTTTCTATTTTTCTATTTTTCGAGTATTTCAAGTGTCTCTATATGCGTCCTTTGAGTTATCATAAATAGTTCAATAAAATGAACAGCGAATTAGCCCGTGTGACAGGCGATGCGTTTGCTTAGCCTATTACAACTAGAGGACAATGGACCGACCTGTCGGATAACCCAAATCTGTCGGCGGACTCCGGCAGTTACCGCTGCTCGTTGCCAAGATGAGTGGTCGACACAAGTCCATCGGTGGGGATTCTGAGGTCGGGACATGCAGGCACAATAAATGATAGCGTCCACGCTGCCTTCCGCATACAATTGTAATGAGAAATGTTTCCCTGGGAGAACTACAAATCAGCACCTTGGAATCGATGTCAGTTCACATTTTGTTACAAATAGGAAGAGAAATATGCTGGATTCCTCCTGTGAGTGTGTCAGGCACCATTCCTTCTTCCGCATCGTAGAATCGTACTGAATATCTCAATTTCGTAATATCAGCGTAATTTTAAATTTGAACCAATGATTTATTGAAATTTGCGATACATATTTATAGATGCCATTCTTTGTAATCAGATAGATAGGATATACTTCAGCAGCCGCAGTTTTAATAGCTGCTACGATTTTCTCATACAACCCATCATAAATCATCATGTACATATTTTTATTTCCGCTTTGGTTGGTTAGCAAGATAAGTGACTTGCATGGATTCACGTCCTTTAAAGTCATGTCATATGATTTAAGGAACGGCCGGCGGTCGACTTTATGAAAGCATCGATATCCGGGTTCCGGAATGCTATTTTTAATCTCATGATATATCGACTGCATGCAACCTGGTTTAAGTTAATCGTGAAATATTATTATGTCACGGAGAGCGCACGTTATAATATCGAATAAAAAAAAAATAAATTATAAAGCAGGAAAAAACTTGCCGCATCTGTGAGCAAAAAGAGCCTTCGTGAAATTGTTGATTGCGTCCGACAGAATTAGAAGATATCATCATTAAGACATTAATCTTTCACGAGATCCCTCTCTTATTGTGGTTATCGATTTATCGAACGACATACACAAGAGGAGTTGAAATTAATGTCTGAAGGCGGAAGTGGACCCATTACGATGACCAAATCCATGGCTTCAATTCAACCACGACGATCATCAAGACAAAGGACTCATGTCCCTCAAAGACGCCAAATCAGATATCCCGTTGGGTTTCCTTCTCCCCGCACTTGCGTTCGATGTTAAACCACATTTCATACTAATCACGCTAGTTTACAACACCACATATTTCATATTTCCATTATACGTAATCTCATTATGCGTTTTGAGAAAATTACAATGGGAATGTGAGCGAATTATGTTTTCGGTTCTAACAGATCTTATAATAATCTAGAAAATTGTCTATTAGAATATTTTGTATAAGTACACTCCAGTGATTGTAAATATAATATTTATTTAAAATTTCTATTAAAATTTTAAAGAATACATAAGCAATATATAAGGCAAGATAATTTTTGCATTAAAAAAATTGTCCATAACATCTTAAAAATCATGCATTTCATATTTATTCTCTTTTTGTCTCGACTATCTTTCTTTATATAGGGTTATTAGGTGTAGTAAAAAGAAATCCATTATTTTTCCATTCAATTTCATGCAAAAATAATGGATTTCTTTTTACTACACCTAAAACACACACACACACACACACACACACACACACACACCTGCATTTTTAAAAATAAATTTTTAAAGACATTATCATATATCTTTATACGTATAATCTTTTCTAAAGCTCAGTAATGCTTTCAATTATAATTTCAAAATGTGAATTGAATATTGTAGTATATTAACTCTATTCAAATGCAAATCTGATCGTTTTATTTAAAGATTGATCGACTAAAATGACTGTACGCAAACAAAGCAAATAATAATCGTTTTATTCTCAAATTTATTTTCTGGTTCAAGACATTTCTTCATGCACATCTCATGGACTTATTTAGTCTTCTTCCCAATTCAAGTTTTTTATCTCGGCACGAAATGGCTTTTCCGATCCAATAAAGTGCGCCGCGTTAATTATCGGAATTTCGAAGGGTAATTCATTAATATTGCTCTCTAGCGATGGTGTGCGAATCGATACTGCTGCCGCAAGAAAGAAAATGAGAGAGAGAGAGAAAGAGAGAGAGAGAGAGAGAGAGAGAGAGAGAGAGAGAGAAAGAAGGGGAGAGGAAAGAGATTTCTCTTCTATAAAAAATCAACAACTAGATGTTGATAATCGACTCTTTCATGTTTATCTTGGCAGCTTTTGCAACATGTTTTCGTGCATTTCCGATGTCAGCGTTGCATTGATCATGGATAGGAAAAAATGCTCTCAGACATTGATAGCGCAGTGCAGCTTCGCAGAGAACGTCGGTACTCTCTCGGCAGCTCTATCAAAATTACTTCGCGGCGTTCGACTTTTCGTCGTCATCAATCTTTCCCGGTTTGACTGCTAACGCGATAATGCAGTTACGCCATGCATCAGGATGAGGCGGATATATAGACCCGGTCAGCCTGTCAAATTCGTCATAAATAATTGAATTAAAAGCAACGACGTCATGAGTGAATTTGCGGATCACCCAATCGGCGGAATTTCTGAGTGATTTTATCTAACCGATTTGCGACAGTCTCGTTCGTGGCATTTGAGATTTGAATCGCTTTTTATCTCGGATGGAGTATCGGAAATAATCGCTCTCTTGAGATTGTTGCGTTTATCCGGAAATAACGTGTTGAATTTTTGATTACCATTTATACCCAATTGACTGTTATGAATATATTATATATGTAATATATACTTCCTACTATCATATGCAACGTATACTTCCTACTATCTTTAAAATATATAAGACTATATACAGAGGACTAGCTTTTATAAATTATCACAAAATTTCAAAAATATAAATGACATTTCCTAATAATTAAAGAAATTTACATGATTCTTCAGTAATTAATAAAATTATATATATAATAATAACAAAACAAAAATATAAAGTTTTTTGTTTTGGCATCATAAATCCTTCAATCAGTTTAATAAGCATCATTTAATTACTAATTATTAATGTATAGCGTATATCAAAATAAACAGTAAATTATAAATTATAAATTTGAATATGAATAAATTGATCTCTAATATAATTGATATATATTTTATCTTCGGTTTATTTGTAGTCAAGTAAAATTTCTCTGAAAAATCCATTAATTTTTTCAATAATCTTACAACAAATCTTTCATAAAATGGATCACGATATTATATCGTTTATTTTATTACTCTTACAAATTACATTTTTTTGGAAAATAATTTCGAAATTATAAGGTATTATTTTTTCTCCATTTCAGTTATTGAAGTTTAATTAGATGAGTCATAAAGCTTCATAAACTGATATTTTCTCATTTGAAATTATATGAACAGAGTTTGTAAATTATCTAACCATCAAATAACATTCGTTAATAATGTAATTTAATTATTTTAACTTGTAATTTATCAGAGTTAAATTTCATTAAAATTGAGAATTTCGACGTTTTGCAAATACAAGCGAGTCCGTTGTTTTGCAGTGAAATATGAAATTTCGCGATGTAAGCGCGATATCTTGCATTACAATTTAGAAATCGTAATTAAATAAAATGGTCAAATTATATAAAATAATAGCAAACAAATTAATGAATTAATTGCTCCGATAAACATTTTCGAAATTGGAAATCCAAATAAATATAGATATACTATTGCCATTGTTAAAAAAGGAATAATACATCCCCAATGAAAAATTAAATTTCATATAAACTATAGAGATTGCGTTGTGAACGTATTGATCATACATCATCAAAATCTGTTGAATTTGACGTTGAGATGAAGGTTTAAAACAGAAAGTTCGGAAACACCATTGTTATTCGATAATATTGAACAATAACAGACTTTTGGTCATTGACATCTGATCCTATAAAGTTTATAATGATGAAAGCTACGATGGCTAATACTGTGTGAGCTTAGATCGCTACTATGTGAAAGTTTCTAAGTTCTCGTACTAAATCGTCGTCGTTACAAGGATGTCCTTTCGAATTGGGGCAGATTTGTCGTGGTCATCGGCTTTTTACCGACATCAATCTTGCACGGTCCTATGAGCGATTTAACGTATCGATGCCAAATATAAGATGGTGTAATAGTGATTCGTAGAAGAGATGTCTCTAGCACCATTTTTTACTCTTTCATCTTAATGTAAGATATTGATGGTCAATCGAAATAAGAACGATAAGGGATAAAATCGATCTTTTGGAGAAAGTCGGAGACTTGATAAAGACATCTCAAGCAGACGCCATTACTGCATCTATCTGTATCCAATACGAGCTCGTCGTTTCTGTGGAATCGCATACCGATTGCTGTGCTCTCAGCAAGATTCAATGCGTCGTGATCATTGATCGTCTTACCACTTCGAAGCGTCAGAGAGGATGTGCGAAAGGAGGCCATTACGCTCGTGTACATGAATAAATTTGTATGGAGTTGTTCTATAGTTACACGGACAAGATTAACCATGTACTACGTTCGTGTTGTTATTGCGTAGGCATTAGCATAACTTCTCATATACGTGTTATCCCTACGTAAACGATTTATAATAAAGTATCATGAAAATAAAAGTGTTTTCCTTAAATCTAAAGAAGATACTAAAATAATTATAATATTCTAAGTAAATTGTTGGAATTCATCGGAAAGTATTTCTAATAAAAATTAGAAGAAAATTTATCGAATGTGACAATTTGATACTTCTATAACGAACTTTATAAATGTTCTACTGATATTTTTTTCGATTCTCATCAAGAAACGAGTAATATATTATGTTAATATCTTTAATATTAATTAAATTACATACATAATTAAATATTCGCATCAGTGGATAATTATTTCAAATAAATTAGTTGCATCTTGGAGTACATATAGATATATCAGTTTCTTTTGCTTCATAACGGTCGTGATAATTAAACATATATATTCGCATCGATGAGTAATTATTTCAAATATATTTGTTGCAACTTGTTGGAGTACATCATACATTGTATTTCACTTTGTAGATGTCGCTCTACATGCAAATATGAATTTTACGTCTTTCTTTATGAGATGTATAGATAAGTACAATAAGGATTTCGAGAAGAGAATCGCATCTACCAAAAAAGGTACAATAATCCCAGAGAAATCAATTCATTATACTTGAAAGCTTCGATTACGATTCGATTCGTCTATATTCGTTGAAAATCGTCGCTTCTTTTAAGAGTTTCTCGCAACAGTTTCTCAAAGGGTTATAGTTGCTTTCTTACCTCGGCATCGGAAACGGTCCTCTCCGCCAAATTGCGAACTTTGCAGTGTAGAAAGGCAGTGCCGCCCAATTGTACCGTGACATTAGAAACGGTGTTGTTATCGTTCGCCTCGTTCACTCTCTGCAGTTCGTCGAGATTGCTGAACCAAAGGGCCTTCCAATCCGACGGGATGTTATAGGGCACGCGTCGATCTAAGAGAAGAAAGATGACCAGCGGGTATAATCACAGTAATTTAATTAAGTTGATTGTCTTGGCAAGGGGGAAACTCGACAAACGACGCCGCAATTACAGAGCGAGGCTATCGCCAGCTCTGCCGTCGGCAGCAAACTTTTTTATCAAGGCAAAGAAAAATAAAAAGTTAAAGGCAGTAGAACGTTGGGAGAAAACGAACGCGAAATCAAGCCTGAATTCCGCTTGTTTTACCCCGATCCTCGTGAATTAGAAACTACTTTCCACACTCGGGCCCTTTCTGAATTACTCTTGTTATTAAATTTTTTAAGAAGACGACCTGTGTTCTCGCGAGCGTTTCCCCATTTCCTTCGATATAAATCACCGGGGAAATGTACGAGTTATGGAGTAGTTTGCACATTACCATAACGATGTCTTGCGATATTATTTGAACAGTGTCTGCAGAAATACGAAAAAAAAAGTTCTTGAGCCAAATTACGTCCGTCTAATTAATTTTATTTTTTTAAAATTCTATTTATTGAAATAAATTAAATAAAAAAAAATATAATCTCTGTTCTATTTACTCACAAAAATGAAAAGTATCTTCTCGATATATAGAATCTCCGTAAATAAACATCGTTTAAAAGAAAATTTTTAACTGTAACATTGAGTTTTATTACATTTATATGAATATAAGAATTAAATAAAAAATAAATTAAAAATAACAAAGAAACTAAATATTATCTTTTTACATAAATCAGTTTTAAAAGAAATAATTAATCGTAAAAAAAATCCCTTAAGATTTACTCTTTTCTTAAACATTATAATGCAATATAATACAAAGCTCTGATTTGATTTAAAATTAATCTTTTAATCTTTGGAAATTTCTAATAATTTGAATGCAATTTTAGTTTTTTAAAATTTGCAGCATTGAAAATTTTTATTCTCTGACACTCTAAGCCCCACACATATAAACAAATAATATATATATATATTAATGATCATATAACAATAATCACAAAAATGGACATTATTTAAAAAGAGTGTTTCTAAAACAATATATTTATTATAAAAAATCGATTTATTTGTTACTTTTCCATAACTAAGAAGTTGAATATTATATTATATAAAATAATGTATATCTGGCAAACTTTGAAACAAGTTGTCATAAAAATGGTTCATATATGCATTTCATCACAAGTTTTTATTACATTAAATAAACGTGTTTCTGCTGATTCAAATTCTCTAGTCTCTTTTCATCTATTTCCTATGGAACACTTTTCTAAGCATAAAGAGCGTTTTTAAGTAATAAATTTAAACGTGTGCTATTTAAGCTGGACCTTATTCTCGGCTCAGATACTTTATATTCCAATAAATTTATGAAAAATAAAAATTTATTGATTCATCAAGAATGTACTTTGTAATTTAATGTGCGGTTTAAAAATTGGCGATGGTTTAAAATTTTTTTTATTTTAGATGTGTTTTGACTCTCGGGGGCTATTGTTTTCCGCATTCTATGTCCATTAAAAAAAAAAAAATTGCATAGTGTGGTTTTCACTTGATCGCGGTACATGATGCATATCCACGATATCGAAAGCGATAGTATTTTGATTGCGATCTTCCATCGTTTAAATAATGCGAGTGCATGCCTCGCTACACCGCTTCAACAGACGAAATTCCCAATATTTGTGATACAGCCGAAAGAATAAAAGACGCAAAAGAATTTTTTTTCCTTCATGCGCGCACGCTTTGTTAAAATTTTCATGGATACGACCTATTTCCGAGCAGCGCAGGTGATTTAGGATGTTTGCCCTCGACAGCAGATTACAATTCAAGGAGACTGCGCTACTGGTGTGGTAAGCTCGAATGTGCCTGCTTCTCGTCCTGACCTCATTTGAATAATCCATGGATACATAACGGACGTACATGCCTTTTATGCCATGCGAACGCGTTCATATAAAAAAAGAGAAAAAAAGGAAAAAAAAAGATATGCGTGGTTGGGCGCAGACGCGATGCGCTCTCGAAAACGCGACGGTCCATGTCACATTTGCAAAACTTTATTCATGTTATCCTCGGAATTACTACGAAACGAATCTTTCAACACTCACGGTTTTGCTCCAAAAAGAGGAAACTTCCAAATCAAATTTCCGCTGGAAAGATTTTTGTAAATTTTATCAAATATAAAATATATATCAATTTTTTTCATTATTTAAAGAACAAAAGAAAAATTATAAAATAGGTATTAGGGCTGGTAATAGGCTCTTAAAATCATCTTAAGTAATGTCTTAAGATGTTAATGTTGATCTGTGATTGGCTTACGATATCTTAAGACTACTTAAGATGATCTTAAATATAAGAACCGACTGGGAATACCGATTTACATCTTTTAAGAAGCATAATACATGTTTGTATAGTGCACATCACATAAAGATTCTACTTTGCCATTATTCTTCTCCCATACATAATATTCTAACATATATTCAATTTTGATTTAAATTGGATTGATTTAAATTGGATGATCTTATTTAATGTGTTTGAAGAACACTTTAAAAGATTGGATTTTTTTCTCAGATTTCTAAATTGGAAAGCTTTACATAGGTCAAATTAACCTAATTTCAGATATTGACATCTTCGATAAGTACTTATAACAGTTCTAAGTTAGAAATCAAATTTTCGATAAGTCTTGAGTTAAAAAATCAGATATGATTGTCTAAATGAAGTAGTTATTAAAACTTGTAAAATTACATAACGTTCGTTAAATCAGAAACTGCATTTCTCTCTTTTTCTTTCTCTTTCCTAAAAGAAAATAGATCTAAAATTATAAATGTGAAAAGTATTGAATTCCAATATGATTCTTTGTTTAATCGAAACTGCAGGATGCAGGATGAAATGAGAATCTTTCTCATTGTCAGAACTAATCATATAAAAGAAATATCTTTATTATTACTGACCGTTTTATCTTATGTTATAACATTCTATTGTTGTTCATATAAAACCGAAAATTTATTATCACGAAATGGTAACAATGCGGTGTAAAATCATTGCTTTGTTAAGTGCATTCGGTGAAATGCGCGCGAAATAAGATATGCTCTGTAGCATGAACGGTAATGTATCCGTACAAATATCTTTAATTCGAAAACAGGAATGTTATACGAAGGAAAGTTCAATTCGCATGATCCGTGCGAGGAAGGTATTCATGTTACCACCCTCACGTGGGTCTTCCTTTCACCAGGGATTCGATTCGGCCGTGGAAAAGTTCGACATTCTAAACGCCTTGCATCTCGATTCTATCTTGTATATAGGTGTGGCGGCAAATCGAGTTCTGGAAGCCTGAAAATAGCGAGCGCGTGTTTGGCCGCTACTCGTATTCATCAAAGTATCGATGCGGAACTGGAAATACGAGGGTTTCCACGGATGCCAAATTTCGAAAAGTCTTTTAACCGCATGTAAAAAGAAACAGCAAATAAACGGGAAATTTAATCTCCGGATCTAAAGTTAGGATCTGAAGTTAAATGGAAACTTCGTTAAAAACGCGTTATTTAATGAAACGAGGAGGAGGAAAAATATATTTCCAGAAGGAAAAAATATATAAATCACATTGCTAGTTACTTAAAGTCCGAAATTGATATTTTTCTTGCAAACATGCACATGCGGTCATGGCAATCTGATGTTAATCTCATTTTAAACAACGTATGATATTTATTTACAGCCTTCCACATTGTTCTGCATATCATGCCAGTTACTCAATTTTGCGTTGAATGTTGCACTTGTTTTACGATAACGAAGTTTCAACACTTTATTTAACCAGAAGCGAATTATTTAGATCGAAGCATCAGGTATTCGCTGTTGCGAGTTTCCGTTGTCTAATTTAATGCTAGCAAACATCATTGTATGCGGTATAATGAATGAAAATAATTAATTATAACGCTACGGTAATACAGAATGTACGATTGTTGTGGATTCTGTGTTTAGCATTCATCATGTAACAATCCTCGCGGTAAATTATCAGGTAAATTATGGAATACAGATTTGGATGTGTATGTGCGTCGAGCATTGGGGAATTCACTTTTCGCTTTAAACACTTCAAAGATTCGAGGCAATAAAAACTGGCTCCATTGCTACGTTATCAATCTACGCTGGATAGAAACCTTCCATTAACTCCAACATGAATCTAGCGTACGAAAGTTTTACGTATAGTTTACTATTCTGGTTAGTTGGATGCTGCATTACACCGTAATGGATAGTTCTAAAAAACAAATCTCTAAAATCATTTCTAAAAACAATAGAATCCTATGAGAAAAAGAAGCATTTTTTTGATGTTTGCATTTTGCAATAGAAATTTATTTCCAACATGTTCCTAAATTGCACTATATTGATATTTTACTTCAATATAGTAATTAAATTAATGAGCCAACTTAATTATTCAACTAAAAATTTACTGAAACTCAATTTACTGAAAAGTGTTATGTAAATATTTTATAATTTCAAATTTTATATTGTCGTTCTAATATATTATTTAATATTAAGTTGACCCATTAATTTGATATTAAGTAAAATATCAAAATAGTTTAATCAAAATAGTTTATCGATAAACAAATCGAAAAACATCTAAATTAGTTTCTATTGTAAAATGCAACGTTGAAAAATGCTTCTTTTTTAATCAAGTATATTGAATTAATTGTTGAATTCAAGTTTTCTATGCATGAATCTTAAGAATAGTCTTAAGAATAATGAATTGGAGAATCTAAATTGATAACGATTACACAAGTAAATAGACGAAACGCTCTGTTTTTATAGTATCATAAAAAAAAAAGAGTAATAAGTCGACAGTAATTTATTCTTATTTCATTTGCTCATTGTATAACAATGTTTTACAATATTTGCTCATTGTACGATTGCGCACGATTTGACTTGTCAGTCGATTATCTATGTTGAAAGCATAATGGAGGCCTCAAGAAAACAAAGGGGATTCGCGTTTTGCTATGGTAAAAGGGGCCGCGCGCGCGGATGCATATACGCAGGCAAAAGCAATCGGAGCGCCCAAATGCGCGAATTCCTGAAAAACACGTTCGCTCGGTTGCGGACAAAGGATCCGTGCGCGTGCGGCTGAGCGTTTCACGGGCACGCTTTGTGTGCCCTCGTGCTTATTTTATCGAACGTGTAATTTAGCCCTGCTGACTCCGTGCACGCATATGCCTCTCTCTTTCTCTCTCTTTCTCTCTCTCTCCCCCCTCCCTCCTCTTCACCTCTCTTTCCGGGTGACAACCAAGCTGGGCTTGTTAGTGTTTGGTCGATTTTGATCATGTCATCCCCAACAAAAATAGAGCACAGAGTCACTGCCCGAAAGCCTTATCATATTTTCAATGCAACTCAAAAAAAAATCTTATATATTCTGCAAATAAAATAATAAAAAGGAAATAAAGACGGAAATATTGGACGGAAATATTCAATCTCAGAAAGGTCTGCATTTGGTTTTTCCGTCGTCAGGATTAACATCCGGCAGTCAGAATTCAAAATATCCAGTCCACCTCGTGATAGCTTCCTGTTCGTTAGGAAATCAATAAACGGTTTCATGCATCTGACAGAGTATTTTTTTTTCCTTCTGTTTCATATTGTTCGAACAGCTATGTTCCATCGATGTCGACAAAGTAAGACGACGAGTGAAGCAACGAAGTTGAACGTCAGAAAGGAAAATAAAAAGAGAGAAAGAGAGAGAGAGAGAGAGAGAGAAGGAGGGAAGAGGAGAGAACGATTGAGTGTGAAGTTGCAACGAGGAACAAAATAAAAATAAAAATAGCAAACTAGAAAACGAGTAGGAGAATCAAAGACAAGGCGAAGGGTTAGTCTCGTCAATCGACGAGGACATAAGAGCACGAAGAGGACGGATGGAGCGAGAACGTAAAAGGTAACGAATAGAATCTGAGAGAGGTAAAGCGATGGTGTTTCAGACGGCAAGGAGGAGTATACATAACAGCAACCAAAATGCTAGCCTGCATCAGGGCATTACGTCTGCCTATCCGCCGCCTTAAACGTGTAGCCCGGCGCTACCACCTGCATACATACATATAGTTTGCATAGAAATGGCACACGTCATCCCGCAACGCGGTAGGTCTTTGCTTTATAAGGCAGTGCGCTCCGTGCAGATTACTATTCACTAGCTCTCTCGGCCCATCCCAGTTACGAGGTGACCGTCGAGTATCTGAGAGACAGTGTATTCTTCGAGACCGTTCCGCAGGATTCTCTTGACCCGGCTTTTATGTTTCGGTCGTTCGCGACGGGTGATTTTCGGAGCGACGTGTTTCGCGTCGTATTCCCGTCACGCGACGTCGCTCAGGTGTTTCGATTTTTCATTCAGCCTGCGCGATTGCAATACGATTGAACTTCTGGATGGATGGCCAGAAATTAGGACGCGTCGATTCCGGTCTCGAGATGACGAGTATTTGTTTGACAATTTAATGAGGAATTGATTGGAATAATAAGTTCCTCTGCGTCAGCATGATTAAGTTGACTTTTTTGAATTAGCGATAAAATCGCTTTTTTACCAACGGAAAATGTTCGAGAGATTATGCGCATTATACGTCTACATAAATTGCAAATTTATTCATATTATAGTTAAATAATTTTATTAAATTTGACGAAATACTTCTAATAAAAATAATTTATTTTGATAAGATAAATAATGAAAAAAGTCAATTATAACTTTTAAAGTTTTCTTTCTTTTTTTATTTCATTCAATAATTAGATGCGTTCCATTATATATGTTCACTGAAAGCATTGCAAATTTGTAATTTACGTTATGTGTATCATAGGTTTTCAATTTGAAGTAAAATAACAGAATGCAGCCATTAAATGTAATATATCAAGATAATAAGCATTTTTAAAGAACTATAATATTTGCTTCAGTTGTAATCCGATACATTCTTTCCGACGTGTAAAATATGTAGACGTGACAACGCACTTTAGAAAGATATTTTCTCAAGTCTTCTCTTCTTCAGTTCAAAGGTGCGACGAATAAGATAGCTGAAGAAAAATGCGATGTTCTTGTTGAAGCATACGGCGTATGAAAAAGACCCGTCTGTAGAAGACGCGGTGTATACGTGTCTGTGTTTTTCATTCGCCCACGCGATTGCGTTCGAGGATGAATGAGGCATATAAAACACACAGTAGATACGGGCTGTTCTGGTCAGACTAAGTGGAAGTGATTTACCACCGTTGCAAACCAATAAATTAGACATTTTTTTGAAATTGTGACCGACGATAGCGATTCTTCCGGGTAATTTTAGAATATCAAAGCCGTTATTTTAAGACCTTCTATTACTTTCCCTCTTCGAAATTGGCTATTGCTTGCGTGTTATGTGAGCTTTTAGCTTAGAATTTTACAAGAGTCTGGATCCGACAATTCTCATGATTTGTGCATTACACGTTATTATTGATGATTGGATTTGAGTACGATTTTAGCAGTAAGTACACATGGCACTATTTATTTAAAAATAAATACAAATGTTTATGAGAAAAGTTGAGTTATCGACTAATACTTAAATAATATCCTGTAATGAAAAAAATATTCTGATTAAATCAATTAGATGAAGCCAAACAGAATTTCTGGTCTTATAACTATTTTTTGATTATCATAACCTCAGCAACACCATTTTTTTGGTTGGATCTTTTTGATAGTTTAACCAGAACATTTTTCTCTATAAATAATTCGCGCGGAATATACGGACTTTTGAAAGTACTTTTTGACAACGTTTTCTACTTATGGAAGAAAAGTATTTATCTTTGAACGGAAATTTTAAACAAAGATCTCAGCGCGGTGAACTACGTTCAACTTTCACGACGCACTATATATATAGTTTATTCAAGTGTAAATGTATGTTACAAGTCGGTGATTGTCACAGTATCTTCTTGTGTAAAAAACTCATTGTCCGGAAAAACAGTGGTGTTTTCGACAACATGTATAAAACGTTTTAATGAACGTTACGTAATATATGCGAATGAAAACCTACGGCCATTGAATTGGTAATACATGCTAATGAGTTTTCTCCGACATGTACTTTGGTTGAAAAAAATCACCAATTGAGGCAAATTGTTTCATTGTTCGATGAGCGAGAAATTTTTTCTCCGTTACCACAATCGACGTAGAAATCTGGTGATTAAGACATGTCGCTATTGTGTCCGCTGGCACAATTATTTCGCTTGTCAATGTACACAAAAGAAAAGAAAAGAAAAGAATTTACTGTAAAACTGGACAATGTTGCGCGTTCCTAAATTCAATGAATTCAAATATACATTTATATGACAAATTTTATCGTATTGTTACGTACAATTACAATATTGTTATATTGTTGTACGTTTCCTCAATCAAACAATACGTACTTATAAACATCTATCAAATGAACTTCCTTTTTGAATCTGTTACTTCTTTATTAGAGAAAGAATTATAAACCCACACTACATTTTGTTATAATTTTAAAATCATTTCTTTAAAGACTAATATATATAAAAATAATATATATGTAGATGTATTATTTGTTCCAACGTTTTATATTTTATTTTATTAATTTATTACTTATATTAAACGTGTAAATTTTATAATTATTTGATTAACAAGATTAAAAATAATTAAATCGAATTAAAACTGTCATTAATTTATATAT
>Ga0157363_1002201_pt1 | contig 17019 bp, 7 predicted proteins | sample AttsexASBM1_FD_111477 | JGI IMG/M metagenome (GOLD analysis project Ga0157363, IMG submission 111477) | Fungus gardens microbial communities from leaf cutter ant in Ribeirão Preto, State of São Paulo, Brazil - Atta sexdens ASBM1 | ecosystem: Host-associated > Fungi > Mycelium > Unclassified ... | reverse complement strand
TGTATATATTTTGTACGTGTTTTTGTGTTTTATATATATGTTTGTTGTATTTATATATATATATATATATATATATATATATATATATATATATATAGAGTTAGGAGATATTTTTATAATGACAAATATTGTTTAATAACGTTACAATATAATCTAGGCAATCTTATAAACATAAAACAAAATTAAAAATAAAAATTGTTAATGCAATTTTGTTTATACATTATATTTTTCATTACAAACTTGTTTTAAAAATCTTAATAAATAATTACAAAGTTAACAGGGCTAATAAGAATCTAGCACGACTTATTTATTAAATAGTTTCACTTGATATAAATTCTCAATAATATACACACGTTTATTTGCAATTCAATTTCCATAAAAGATTGAATCAAAGGCTCAAATGAAAACTAAACATCTTTAATAAAATTTATATCAAGTTTCAAAGTAGTCAGTGTAGTTTATGGCTCAAATATCTTGGATATCCGTATCTCTTTATACTCGCGTCCCTATAAGAACAGGAGCAGTAGAAATAATGCTTGCAAGTACGCGGTAAAATCGCGCTCTAAATGCTAAATTCGTCCATTTTCTTAGCTCGTCTCGTGGAAACCGTGAAGGACCTTTGCGTACGTTGTAAGATCGCTGAAAATTCGTCCCTTGGTATCGGACTTCAGGTGCAAGGGAAGAATATACAAGGGATCGGGCTCTCAACTCGTGTCGCTTAGAATATCAAATTATACGTGGTAACATCGACAAGGTACCTCTCCAACATTAAAACATGAAAACTTTATCAATTTACCGTGATAGGGTGAAGTGATTTCTTTCGACGAAAAAGACAGATAGATATACTGTCATTTGAATAAATGGATAATGAGATAAGCAGAGAAAAAAATTACCTTTTAAAAGTAAATAAAACTAGTTATCGTTATTCATTACCGAGTCAAAACAGTAAAGTTACTGATACTTAAAAGGAACTCGTTAATATTATCGTTATTTAAAAAGTAACAATTTTTTATTTTTGTTACTTTTCCGTTACTTCTCTAAGGCTGAAATAAGATCAGTCTAAAAATTTTATAATATATTTGTTTAAATATTAATAAAAGCAATAAAAGCAATAAAATAATAATAGATCAAAATATGAAAACATATCTAAGAAGCGAAATGATTTTTTGATTCGAAATAAAACTTTATATATATATATATATAACAATATATATATATATATAACTTTATATATATATATAACAATACATCAAAGATTGAATTTATATATATATAAAGTTTTATATATCTAATATTACAAACCGCGATTTAATCAAATAGTGTTTTTTTAATCTGATTTTATCACTTTTTAAATAGGGAATTAAAGATTAAGAGATTGAATATAGATATAAATAATTATGCAATAAATATGTTCAAAATATAAAGTAACAATAAACATAATTATAAAATTCATGACCGTTACAAAAAAATGTAATTATGTTATTGTTATAATTATCAAAAAAAAGATAATATCGTTATCAAAAAAAATAACTTGTAACGATAATGGCGTTACAAGTAACACGTTTATATTTTCATTTCATGATGATAAGTATGTACGAAGATATACGCGATATTAAATGGAAAGTCCATGCTTTCTCCTCCCATCGAACAGTGATACATAGTACAAATTTGTTTCCCAATCAGGTTAAGTGTTATTGTATTTTAATTAATCACAAAAATTGACACGCAGGGCGCAATTTACACCCCAACGGTTCTGAATATGTATTTTTATTCAAAATCTCCATCGGTGTTTACTGATATATATTTAGCTTTCCAGTTAAATGAAACAAATTACATTATCATTAGGATATTACTCACATCCCTCTGATATTGTTAAGAGTAAATAACTCATCGTATACATAACGCACGTTAAATAATAAAATATTTTATAAATGGAGTGTAAAATTCATATTGAACAGTGCGTTTCGATTCGACGAAAACCGATAATTTAATAATTCGTATTATGAAATACAACTTCCGGTTTCGATGCATATAAAAGATATTGCATTCCCGCAACGCTCCCAAATATCGCGATACTTTGTGTAACATTATATTAAAAAACTAATAAAACCGTCGAAATCGTGCTTGCTACCAACGGAATACCGATAGGATACCGATATCGTTGAGATACGTGGATTATAGCGGAATTAAAAATCCTTTGTGAAAATCAGTGTGGCCATTGCCTTAACGCACCAGTAACCAGGTGATGGCGTCCTAAAGCCATTGCGCAACGACTACCATTACTTCGTGCACACCGACCGATGCGCGACGCGATGCAACGCGGATGCGGCGCGTCGGACAAAATTGCTGAAACGATCGTAATGGAACGCATGCGGAAAGCGCTACACTTACTCGTTGCATCGTTCGCACGGGGGTGAGTCCAGTGAGTCCCATTTAATTTCGATTTGGCGCGCAGGAGGCACGGGGCGTTACGAAAAAAAGGTTCGAACTCGAAACGTACCATCGTCAGTGAATAACACGTTCGTCGGCGTGCTTTATTCGTTCGCAATAAATGCCATACCTCTTCCACGGCAACTGAACTACGTGCTCGCCCGTTATTTTTTCGGATTTGCACGGGCAAGTTTTACTCGTAGGCATTATGTTGTTCGAAACCGTTTGCGGAGTCGTGATCGGTTGATTGCTCGTTCGGTGAAGCATGTATAAAAGATGACAGCCGCACCGATTTACTATTTGATTTTGTAGTTAGCCAGAAAGTAAAACTACAGTTTCCGTCGGACGGAAAATAAAAAGTGCGAGACGAAAACGCGTATGAAGCATTCGATCATGCGGTTATTCGTACTTCTCTCTAGTTTTCACCGAAGTTACTCGATGCACGTTTTTCACTTCATCCAATTTGCGCAACCATATTCTGACTATCGCACTGCAATTAGAAGTAAAAAAAATATATGATCGACGGAGGTTTATATGTTGTTACAGAACCAGAGTGTTGGAAATATCGAGTCATGAGATCGTACCATTTCGATCTGCGTCTCATTTATCATCGATGCTTCGTCCCATTTGACGAAATCGAGAACAAGTTGTGATGATAGGTCGATCTTCTGACATTCGCTTTTGATGATATTTTACTCGGAAGCAATATTCCACAGGCTCCATAATTCCACGAGATAAGCTTTCGTATCTTCGAGCGATAAGGAGCGCAAGGTTTCGAGGTCTCCGATCTGAGTTGACGCTCACGGATTTATGGTTCACATATACACAGCAGGATACGATGCTGTATCGCTTTAAGAGTATAGATAAAGGGTAGGAACATAAATCTTTATGGTGGTAGAGGGCCAACGACGAGTGCCCCTCAAAGCGCGGCCGACCGGCTGCCGGCTCGCATGATTTATTTATTTGTCTCTCGTTAAAGTTATCTGCTAGCAAAAGTTTCGCGACTCCTTTTGTCAAGGAGTCGCTCGAACGGTGAACACTCGCCTCGGATACTTCGGCGCCTCAACAGCCGAACAATGCACGAGCGTACAAAGGAGAACTTCGTGCTCGCCTAGTAGCATCGCTCTAGATGAAAATCGAGAGGCGTGAACGCTCCTCGTATCGAACAAGCGTACGCGACATAACATGACGACTTGTCATTTGGAAACTATTTACACCTCTTTGTGCTCGCAAACTCATATTTTATTATACATGTCTAATTAACGAACGTGCACGAGTGTACGTAAATTTCATGTGTAGAAATGTACGACGTTATGTCTAAAATGTTACAATTCTTAAGTTGGTCACAGACCTACCTCACACAAAATGCACCAATTTCTCACTTTTATACTGCACATAGTAAAAAGCAATAAAAAAAATGTTATTCCTCCTATATTTTATATTATAAACACAATTATGAATTAAAGATAATTTCAAAAATTTATACTTTCTCAATTATTTAGGTAATTTTGATTAATTTTGGAAAATGGAATAAAATATGAGTATGTATATATATATATATATACTATATATATATATACTATATATATATATATATATATATATATATATATATATATACAGTAAAACTCCGTTTATCTAAATGTCGGAGGCAAAACAGTTCCAATAATCGAATGGTTCAGATAATAGAGATTCAATGGCTCTCCTCTTTATTAATATTTATTAGTTCTAATAATAAGAGTTAACATTCAGAAAATTCTAAAGTCGAGTACGTTAAGCTCTTATTGCTCAAACTACGAAAAGTTGTAATTGGAATAAGAATTCAACTATGAATTTATATATTTAAAACTAAACACAAACTTATTCTTATAAATGAAGTTCATATAAATTCTATTGTATAATAAATAAAATCAGTAAATTTATATTAATAAATTAATAAACTGTACCATTCTGTTGTTAACTTAATCGTATCTTATTCTGTTGTTAATTCAAAATTATGATGATATATCATAAAAATGAAAATTAATTCCATCATCTCCGAGAAAGCTCTTAAAATCTCTAAATAACTATTACTACTATTACTACTAATAACTATTTCTACATTCTAGAATATTTAGATTATGCGATAATTATATTAATTGTATTAGGAATAGATTATTTCATTTATAAATTGGCTATTAAAAAGAACTGAAATCGTTAATCGAAACGTCTGCACGTTAGTTCAGAACAAATAAAAAAATTTTCTTACGCACCATTAACCGCGTTGGCTCTCAGTTGGTTATTTTCTTCTTTTTTTATTAGATTTATCCTTAGAATATTTATATTTTTGTTTCTACATTACTACAGTATCAAAAATCTTTACGCTTAAATAAAAATTACATTTCAATCACAAATTGCATAGTGCACTGTTTAATATATCGAGGTATGCGTTTGTACAGTCGATCACTTTAGGCCCAGCTGAGAGAATCCAGAGTAATAACGTTGACGCGTGCAATCCCAGCACGTTTCTTTAATCCGTTCGTCCGTGATACGGATCACGCGACGTGTACGTGCGCGTGCACGTGCTCGGATACACGCGAGCGCGCAGCATTCGGTAAAGATGCAAGCGCACGCCGGGAGGGATGAAAGCTCCCGGGATAAAGCTCTCGTTCGCGGGGGACGCGTTGCCGCACTCGTCGTCGTAGCAGCGGCACTATTCGAGCGATATAAGCTTATTTGACTTTGCGGAGGTATAATCCATTCCGCACACTGCGTTCCTTGCGCGTTGAACTGAATATGAGTACACTGCGAAAATCCTCCTCTCCTTCTTTCCTTAGCATTGCTTCCTTCCATATGTAATTTTTTTTTGTAGTTTCGTTTGCACTTGAAACACTCTCGGAGTACCTTTTCGTGTAATCTCGCTCATACTTCTGTAATCATAAGGTCATGATAATTTGAATAACCTGACAACGGTGGACTACGATTTCGACGCAATTTCAGAAAGCAGCGATAATAGGAGACTTTGTGAGCAGACTCGCAAGCCAATTAATTCGACGTGCAAATATTTTCGGTCGCGGAGCATGATCTGCATCATAATCATATTCGATATTAATTTGCGTAATGTATCGACATCATTTGTTTGCGTTACATACGATTTTTCAACGCGGTTAAACCATGTTCAATATTGTCGATATTAGAGCTGATTATTTGCGCCGATCCGGAACGGATATTATTGGCTTCGGGTTCGGACTGATGAAAGTAATCAGCAACTGGAAATTCTTTCGTCAATTGAATAACAATATGCGCATAACATTTACGCTAATAATTAGTAATTTATTGAAATCCATCGTGCATTATTTCTTATGTCTGCAAATATATCGTTTCCTTACATTAAAAATGATATAATTAAAAAATGTGACTTATTACACAAAAAATGTGAGTTACATTGAATGAAAGAGAATGAATTAGATAAATATTATTCTATCAATCAAAAGTAAACTAACTTAACTTTCATTCGTCAAATAATATTTTTTCAAAGAGATTCCTTGTACAAGAATCATTTTGGTAAATAAAAAGGAAAGTCTTCTACAGAGAATATTTAGAATTAAGACAATTTTGATAATTATAATTTGAAGAAAAAATTGTTTTATTTTGAATTTAATCATTTTAGTATATCATGATAAATATAAATGAACTGATGATGTTTCAAGTTCTATCCTTTTTGATAAATTATTCCGGATTCGTTATAATTTGGTAGGATATTAAAATTGTTAGCTCAAAAAGAATGATTTTTTAATTATTATTTAATTATTTTTTAATTAATTGTGTAATGAAAATTACATTTAAATATAACATTTAAATTCTAATAATATATTTTTTGCGGATATTATTTGATTAGTCAATAAATTTCTGTCAAGATAAAAAGTAGTTTACATTTTTAAAGTAAGGGAACGATACGTTTTCAGAACGAGTTCATATTGAAGTGATTTCTCGCTTTTTTGTTAATTACTTTTTTTATTAATTACCTCGTATAGATTATTGATCAACCTTGCAGATAGATATTCCATATGTAAATATTCACTTATGCAGTCGATTTCCTCTCAACGAGTCGATATTCTCCATCCTCGTTTTTTCACACCGATAAGAATGAAAGTCGGCGATACTGATTAAGCGATCATCTTTCCAGGCCAGGGGGACTAGGTCGATGTCAAACCGAGTTTGCAATTTATCCTTGTGACACTGAAGCGCATGCCAATGTCACAGTACTATACCTATGCACCGATATACTATGATTTGGATAGGACAGAATATCCAAGAGTTTACGTATAAAGTGATTGAAAATTAACAAATTTATCGAAAGAAACTTCAATAATAAAAGCGGCTACCAAAAGTTTTCACTTTAATTTCAGAATGGATATACTTTATTATTATATTTTGTCTTAAAATGTTACTTTAAATCAATTATAAATGTTAAATAAATGTTAAATAATTGTTAAATAAATTTCAAAAATATATATATGTTATATGTAGAATCGTCCAATCATATATTTTGCTACACAAATTATTCACAACAATAATACGTGCGAGCATTGGTATATTCTGTGCAAGTATGCAAACTATCGTTGTTTCTGTAAGTTATTGCGCGAGCCCAATTGCCTCTGTACAAAAACTGCACGGAAAGAATAATAAATTATAAAAAATGCCGATATAATTCGTTCGTTTCGGATGCGCACAATATGCATAGCTTAATCGAAACTACGTTCACAAAATCCATTGAGATATATGTAACGCGAGTGCATGCTGCATTGCACTTGATATATACATATACTACACCTGTGATCACATAACACTCGTGACCCACTATCTACCAAATCGTTTGTTACCATACGAGAAAAATAAAAAAAATCTTTAAGGAAAATTAAATCGATTTTTTTATTTGCGAATATTTCAAAAATTGCTATTGCTTATTAATTAATATTACTACTTAAGTTTTTAAAATTGCAATACTGCGATAAAAAATAATATCAAGCGATGTATTTCAAACTTTATATCCATCCATGCCGATTTCTGCATGACTTTCATAAAGTACAATACCTCAACCAGATTTTCATAAATTCCAATATGCTGAAGCAAAAAAATTCTTTTGGTCAATCGAAAGTTGTATCCGTGGTTTGCGATCGAAGTTAATGGAAATATTCACGCTGATATGCACAACGGATACATTCGCGAATTCCACACATGCATATGCGTCAGGTACATGTGTATCGCCATTTAATCAAAGCTTTTTGTGTGTATAAATGCGATTGAATGCGCTCAATGAACCGCTCCCTGGACGTCGCTTAAATTGTTAAACGAATTTTGTTCGTGCATTATATTACCGACCAACGCTACCCACGACTTATTATTTCGTTGATGCCGCAGTATACTAGCGGTGAGTTCCATTAACGTTCCCTTAAATACTTTATTGAAGTTAATGGAGACTCGTGATTATCTCTTAACAAGTTTTATATTTATATGAAGCGTCGTTTTGCATTACGATGATGAGACGGAACATATATGTCAAACCGATTAATCCTCCATTACGGATGAATTATGCTATAAGATTAAAACTGTCTTAACGACGTTAAACTTTTTGTTGAACTTTTGCAATACATTAATTACCAATAGTAGACAGCAATGTACGAGATACGTATATCAAGTGCGAGTAAATTGACGCATGTGAAGCAGAACTCCGTAAATAATCGTAAACGGACTAAGCGATTTATTGCAAACGTAGATTGAAAAATTTAGAGATCGATATTGATAAATATTTTTATTATATGTATGTTTGTACATACAAGTAAAATTTCAAATTACTATTTATAGGTTTCTATTTTCAATATAACGAGCCAACTGCAATCAATTCATGAAAAAGGCAATATCAATCTCAATTTTCGTTAAACTAGTTGCTTGTTAAAATAATTTCACGCAGTGCAAGCATTTGCTTCTATAATTTTGCTCGATCTCATCCAGTTTTAGATGCAAATGTTATTAATATTGCAGTTTTACATGAAACAAAAGTTTATAGGTATTTTCTAGAAAAAATTGTAAAAATTAAAAAATTTTATTGTAAATATATATTATATATTCAAATTAACAATTATTTATTATATTTTAAAATATTTTATCGAGAAATATTTTACTGGTTTCGATTTATCAAGGATATTACGATATCGTTCTTATTCGAGAAAATACTTGATTTCGGGCGCATCAGGTCAATTCCCGAAAAAAGTCACGGCCTATATATATGTATATTGCACACGTAGCTGACATTACGATGTCATTCTGCAAGCACGCTTCAACGAAATTTAATTTTCCTTTTCATGAATTGGACTGTGATTGGCTCCTCTTCCTCAATAGCTGCGCGCCGGGCAAGTTTCGTTCGCCATTTCGCTCGCTTCCGGTCATAACCCGATTCGTGACAGCCTATGCAGTCTATTGATACCCCTATTGGACTTCCATATTCCCCCGACTTTTGCAATTTAATTTTCGCAAGGACCACCACGTTACCTCTGTAGAGTTGGCATCTCGTTTCCAGAATTTCGATATAATTGATAGAGTTCTCTTTTCCCCAGAATTCCAAAGTTCCTTCAACCATTAATTCTGACAATTGAGTATAAACCTATTGATCTGAAAGCTCAAAGTTTGCCATCATATTGTTATTACACAGAAATAGGTAATAACTTTTCAATTAAGATCGATTTGAGTTGAACATTCAGTTTTTATATTAAGTAAAAATATTAAATAAAATTGTTGCTATGCCTTGTATATGTTTATTAAATAAATACATGTTTATAATTAAATATTAACCTGTTTCATTATAAGATCGTATCATTTGGTTAATAATTATTTTCTAAATAGACCAGTACGTTACTTACTAACATAATTAAACATTACTTGTTAAAATATGGATATACTCTCACTTAGCTATTCGTATACAAATTCGTATACAAATTATACAAAAATCAAACTGAGTGTGATATATAACTTCTATATAAAATAACTTCTGTAAAGATAAAATGTAATATATAAAAAATATATAAAACGAATGGATAACTAAATATATTCTCTGCAATTCTGCAGAAAAAATATAAGTAGATAAATAAAAAACTATTTTAAGAAATTACGAAATAGAACAGAATTAAGTACGATAAAATTTTGAAAATTAAGTACTATTGTTATAATATTTAATTTATTAAATATTAATATTTAAATATTAATATTAATTTATTATATAAACAAATAAGATGATTAAATTTGATAAGGGTAATGAGTAACTTGACCGAAATTCTTATATAATATGACTCTAATATAAAAGTAATATTAATAAAAAGTAATATTAATATATGTAGCAAATATTAAAATTATAAAAAAATAAAGCATTCTGCACATTTGCAATTTACGAATATGCGATTATACATGTAAAATTATAGCGACAGTGCTTACACATATATTTGAATGGAACGACCCTGCGAGAATAAATATGCGATAATTGTTTTCGGAACTGTGGGCCGTCAAGGTCTATCTATCTCAAGTGTATCGAACGAAACTTTTATCTGCTTGGCCTCGGTCAGTGACTTCTAGTATCTCGTAATATTTAATGTTCACAACTTTACACAGGTAGTGTTGCGGGCCATGCTGTCAAAAATCTTCTATCATGGCCTTGGAATTAGCTGCACGCCCGCAACATATGGAGGAAGTAATTTTGAATAAGGAAACTGAGAAAAAATTGAGCTGCGATTTTTTTTGCGATTAATTTTTAAGCATTTTAAACAATTTCATTAAAATAATTGATATTTTCTTGATATTTTATTTATTTTTAAATATTACTTTGGCTATCATATTTTTCTTGAACGATAATATTAATCGCTCAATATTCGTATCTACATAAACCGTATATACTGCGATATATAATTTACATATCATCGCGCACTTGATAATTTGACATTATAATGACAAATATATTATTCTAATTAGAAATTTCTCATCATTTTCGAACAAACATCGTTAAACCCTTCTTCAATGGAAATATCGAACGGAGATATTTTCGATATGATGACAGTGACATATAAAATTAGACTTCCGTATCTATCCGCATGCTATCTCGTCTAAAAGTCACGAGACGAACTTGACCCGGTTACCTAGCTACAGGAATACGTCGCATAGCCTGCTAATTGTAGGTAAACTCAAACGACATCCTATCACGTAGGTGGATCCCGATAAAAGAGGGGAAAAATGAAGAAGGTGACACGAAGGTGCGCGGTGTTATAGACTCGAGAGCTATATCACGAGACAAATAGTAGGTCAAGTTCAACGGAACATGGATGGAGTAATAGCGGAGTTACTCTCGCTTTCATATCCCCGCAGCGCGTACTTGCGATCGCACATGCACCTGCATGACTTGCAGCGTGTGCATGCTCGACTTCCACGTGGACATGAAGCACGTCTCCAGGCACGTGCCTTCACGCGAAGTTCGAAAAGCAATTTAGCGTAATTCCATATGTAAGAAATGATAGCTATCTAGAATCAATTATTTATCTAATTTTAATATTGTATTATCAGGAATTTGTGTTTTATTTATCAATGTGAAATTAATGAAAAAAAAATAATTTCTAAAATATTAAATACATTTATGATCACACTGTTAGATACCAAAAAAGCAATGACTCAATCTCTTGAGTTAACAATATTAAATTTGTGATTTTTAACTTCCACGTGTATCAGAACTTAAATCATTTCATTTGAATTTCATTTTCAAATAAGTTCAATTAATTTCTGTGATTAATTGCTTAATTTCAAATTAAATTAATAATATTCATATTAATAAACAATAAACTAAATTTGAGTCAAATTAATTCTTGATTTAAATTGTTTAACTTTATTTTAGTAAAATTAATAATATTATATAAAAACAGTGGAAATCTATAGAAATAATTAAAAATAATTCAAATTAGAATTAAAAATAATTGACATTAAAAATTTAACAGTATCGGGGAAGCAAAAAAATAAATATCGCAATATTAAAACAATTAACAAAAGATATATATCAATATAAATTTATTATATCAAGCTAACTTCAAGAATGTTTTACTTCTTTTTAATTGGAATCAGGAATTAATCTTTTTTTTTTTCATTAACATTCGTTGAGTATCGGCACAATATAAAAAGAAATAAATATCAGAAAATGGTTCCTTCTAGAATTATAACGGCCTACGCAAAATCACGGATTTGTCCTTGGACATCAATAACTAGGTAAACGACACCGATGTAAGAAGTCGAAGATTTAATAGCGCCGAGATAAGCATAAGATAAATTTAAAAATGCTAAAATGTTCCTTTTGCATCAGCTGTTTTTTTCAATTCTTTTGGATAACACAATATTCTATCAATTACAATTTTCGACTTCTAAATTTGTATGGCACGTTAACAAGAGCATGTTCATGACTCAAGCAATCAAGCAAAAAAATGACTAATTCTTTCAATATAAAGTTTATTATAAATCAATAATAACAGACCAACGATATTTATGATGACGTGATATTTATGATGACAAAATTAAGACATGATTATGACGAAAAATATATATAATTTTACATAATATTAAGATACTTATGTTTTGTGGAATAAATGACTATAACAAGAGAATAACAATGGAATAACATTATTAATTACTACTTTTCATAATTAAACAATAATTGTATGTAAATAAGTACATATACTTTTATAATATTTATAATATTTATTTGCAATGTTGCCTAATTAAGAAAGACAGTAATTAATAATATTAGCCATTATTTGTTCATGAAATATGACTTAATAATGACGATTAAGTGACGATATATTTACAATGATAACATTGCCATAAATATTACGTTTATTTTACGTCATTATTTAGTTTGCAGATACCAATAACGAAAAAAAATGACTTTAAATCATTAAATTATTATAATGACGACATTTTGTTCTTTGAAAAATGATCTTCGAAATAGAAGAAATAAATTCCGCGATAGTAATTACATGCGATTATTTGCTCCATTCTTGATTCAAATTTATGAAAGTATCATCAAATTATTCGTAAAATGTATTCCGTTTGAAAAAATTATTGTAATTACACATTCTATATTATACATATAGAGTACATTAAGAGAGACGTTATTAGCACTATTTATACTTATTGTATCCTTGTTTTATATTTGTATGAATAATAAAGTAATGAATAATAAAGATAGAATTATACAAATAGCATTAATAGCGTTTCCTTGAACGTAATTATAATAATAATTACTTCGTGGAGACCAAGAATAAACGAAAAATAATCAAGAGACACAGTAGTGGCTTGGTATCCGGCGCTAACATGTCACAACATAATTGCAAAAAAAATATATAATTTTAATTTGAATGATCGTCTTTTATTTACCATTAATATTTATTTCTGTGTCTTTGAACATGTGCACTATGAAATTCCAAAATCGCAATTGCACATTATCACGAAGATGGAAATCAGAATTCTCTTGGACCCTACTAGACATAATTACGCTATTCTACCAACGCTGCTGCGCGACCTGTTACGAAATTCTCGTAAACGACAGCTCCCGTCTCCTGATTATCCTGTTCACCTGTCACAGCGATTACTCGTAGATACATAATCCGATTGCCATTTGTCGATGACAGGCGACGTCGTATAGAACGTATGCACGTGCGAGCTATGATTACATACGATGACCGTGTTTATTCGCCGTAGTAACCGGTGCCGAGCCATCCGAAGATCTGGAACCGCGATGTACGTGCAATTCACGTAATGGCAATATATACAAGTTCATGATTGCAATCACGATCTCCGACGTTGCTGTACATACATTGCGATGTAATGCGTGCGTGCTAAAAGCATCATTAAACGCATTACACGAAATTATAAATACAGAAAGAACATTAAATATATGTACAATTAATGTATATTTTCAAAATGTCAGATTTGATACATAGATATCAAATCTGGCATTATATACAGTCACGAAACTAACTGTCCGGACACAGATATTGCAAGTTTATTTTTCGGTACAGTATCACCAAATAATATAATTTTTAAAGAATAATAGTATTTAGAAGTGAGAACTCTCTCTCCAGTGATTTACTTTCATCTCTAATATTAGTCAAAATTATATTTTTAAATACATATATAAACTTAATCAACAAAACTATAAAAATAATCGCGAAATTAATTGATCGAACAAACAAAAATAATTGAAGAAAATATATTAAATAATATATTGAGTTTTAATAGCGCGTAGGACCATCCTTAGCTTCGATAACAGCATTTAATTCACTTGGAATTGCTTTCACAAGTTTTTCGGGTAACTTTAGGATTAATGTTTTCCCAAGCTTCCAGGATGACTTTTTCTAATTCCCCATGATTTCAAGGATTCGATTTTCGGACTTCTGACTTGAAAACTCTCACAAATGCTCAATAGAATTCAAGTCTGGGCTCTGGGAAGGCCACTCAGGTATATCGATCTTATTTATTTTTTAAAAAATTCCTGTGCACAAGATATGAGGTCATTATCTTGCTGCATAATAGATAAAATTCCATTTGATTCCAGCTATACTAGATTCTTTTAAATTACATTCCAAAATTTCTACGCATGGTGATTCATTGTACTATGAATAAATTCAAGTTTTTCTATTCGAGAACTTGCGATAGATTTTCAGAAAAGAGATTTTCTACTTATTTTCTTCATATTTTACAGTAGTAATTAGATTTTGGATTTTAAAAGCTTTTCTGATTTTACGGTAAACTTTTTTCTTTCCATCAGATTCAAACAATCTAATCTTTGATTCATCTGTCTATAGTTACTATCTTCAATCATTTTGGAATCGTGTTCTCTGCACAGATAAATCAAAGATTAAATTGTTTGAATCTGATGGAAAGAAAAAAGTTTACCGTAAAATCAGAGAAGCTTTTAAAATCCAAAATCTAATTTCTACTGTAAAGTATAGTGAAAAATCTTTCTTCTGGAGATTTATGGCAGCTTCTGGAATTGGATTAGGGAAACTTGAATTTATCCATGATGGTAAAATGAATCAACATATGTACGTATAAATTTTGAAGCGTATAATTCAAAAGAATCCGCTCGTATCATAGCTAGAATTGAACGGAATTTCATGCAGCAAGATAACGCATACTTCTCGTCGTGCACAAAAATTTTTTAAATAAATAAGATCAACATACTTGAATGACCTTTCCAGACTTGAACTCTATTGAGCATTTGTGGGAAATTCTCAAATTAGAAATCTGAAAATCAAATTCTCTGAATCATGGAGAAAAAGTCATTATGGAAGCTTGGGGAAACATTAATCCTGAAGTTACTCGAAAAACTTGTGAAAACAATTCCAAGCGGACTAAATGATGTTATTGAAGCTAAGGATGGATCCTACGCGCTATTAAAATTCAATACATTATTTAATATTATATTTTCTTCAATGTTATTTTTGTTTGTTCGATCAATTAATTTCGCAATTATTTGTATAGTTTTGTTCATTAAGTCTATATATGTATCTAAAAATTTTTATTATGTATCTTATTTATTATGTATCTATCTATCTAAATACAAAACACTACATATTATGTATCTAAATGTAAAAATAATGTATAATATATAATTTTATTGCACATAAATTTTTTATTGAAATTTTAGACTTTTTCGACACTTATTAAATATAAATGGACATTGTAATTGTATGACGATGGAATCGACATAGATTCGAAGTCAATTTGATGATTTTGACATTGAATCAATTTCATTTTTGGCTGGGAACCGCGTGTGATGAGCATGAGTACAATTAAAATAAAATTTACAGATAGAAATCTTGATGACGAACGTAAAAATTGATGAAAATTAAAACAATTCAATTCTGTTAATATATATATGCAAATTAAGTTCGCGAATGTTCGTCTTCACGAAATCGACTACTGTATTGTTCTTTATAACCTTTGATTAATGTACAACTCTTCGCGTGGATTTTCGTGAACGCTTGCCTTGAAAATTACGCCAGGGTCGCATCAGGTCTTATCGGTAAATTTCCGTTGTGAACAAACACACGGGTAATACCGTGTGCGAAGTTCACGGCCTCGCGACACGCCACGCATCGCGGAAAGTGATGGCAAGGGCGATGGGCGGCGAAACAAAGAAAGAAATCGAGACGAGAAAGATACGATCGTGGTTGCACAACGTATAAAGAAGCGTCGGCGTCGATGACAGTGCGACACTTTTTAATCGCCCTTTGACAAAGCCTCAACAGATCCGAAGCGAGATGTTTGGTCTAACGCATTCAGGATTCGACGCATTGGCACTCGTTTTGTTCTTTGGAATTTTGCTGACAAGGATTCAGGCCGAGTATACTAATTGTAAGTAAATCCTATTAATTTTTGTTGTACTGCCAGAGATTACAATTCCTGCAAGTAATATCGTCTAAAGAAATACGAAACATTTTACTTCTTAAATTAAACACACAAGTATTGAAGATTGAAAATCTATGAAAATAACTTAAATATTTTTAACATTCACAAAGGAAAAATGCTTATTATTTTCTTTAACTCTAAATACTGTTAAAGGTATTTTCAGGATGGCAAAGAAGTATTCTTTTGCAAGAATAAAATAAATTTTACGATAATTGTACATTTAAAGAGGATAAAGGAGTACATTCTTATTCTTGTAATTAAATAAAAAATTGTTTTTCTTAATTTGTTTTAAACACTATAAAAGTTCTTACAATAATAAAATAACTCTTAATATATAAAACTGCGTTACTATTAAAAATGTCTATTTTTCATTTAATATTACAATTTTCTTCTAATAATAAATGTACTATTACAAAAATGGAATTTTCAATTCTATATTCATCACATTTCTTATTCTCCAACTATGCGAATGTTAATTCACGCTGCAGCGTGCAACTCGAAATACGATGTCGCTCTGTGCCTTATTACGCGCTGTAATAGTAATAACAAAATGTTCATAAAGCATATGTACTATCATGAGCAGAAGGCTATCTCGCGCACTTACTTTCGCAGCTATCCGTGAAGTGCAACCTAAAGCCTCTTCTGTGGTTCTCAAAGTTTAGGTAGTAAACTTACTTTATCAAACTACACAACATCTATGGCAAACTCTGTATTAGTCAGTTCACTCTGAGAAGCTCGCCAACTATTCCCGTTGCAATTAATTTTTCGAAAACTTATTGCGTGATGTATTATATAACATACTTTACTCGAAGAAGACTAACAATAACTTTAAATAATTGTGTTACTTTAAATAGATCAACTTTTTTATGTATCACATGAGTATCAGAAATTTTTCTTTAGACAAAATGATTTTTGCAATTTCCTAACAATTTTATCATATTGATGATAATTTGTAACTATAGATAATTTTTCTGAAATCTATTTTTCTATAATTATTTTCTATAATTATTAATCAACTTAATATAATTTAATAATAATTAAATGTATCTGATTTTATTGATAATTTCTTGTAATCTCTTAAATCTTCTACTACTTTAATTGATTGTTATAAACGAT
>Ga0157363_1002200_pt1 | contig 17019 bp, 10 predicted proteins | sample AttsexASBM1_FD_111477 | JGI IMG/M metagenome (GOLD analysis project Ga0157363, IMG submission 111477) | Fungus gardens microbial communities from leaf cutter ant in Ribeirão Preto, State of São Paulo, Brazil - Atta sexdens ASBM1 | ecosystem: Host-associated > Fungi > Mycelium > Unclassified ... | reverse complement strand
CGCGCGCGCGCGAGCTCCTTAAGATCCGAGTGCTTTAAAACAACGTCGCCAATGTACTAAATTCTCATGTTTAATTAGCGATTACTGGAGAAACATATGCTTAGTCGCAGCACTACGATAAGACATTTGCAGTAAAAATGTCAACGTGAAAATTAAGTTCTCGCATGCCGCTCTTGAAATTTATCTTTTGAAGAATAAATTGAGATATTTTGTAATCTTTAAAAACAGACAAATTATTAATAATTTGATAAATAATACATGATATAATTTTTTTTAATTTTAAGTTTAAATTGAAAACGAAAGTATAAAATTCGCATATGTGTTTCCTATAAGTTAATTATTTAAAATATCTCTGTTGTTTTTAATAATACAAGAAAATACCACAGGAGAAAGTTGTTTGATTCGAAGAGACACATATTATAATGAGCAAAAATTTGTTCTCAAGATTATATTTTTTGAGACTTTAAGATCACCTTCACTTTTTTAAATGGAATTGTACGATTTTTTTAATACAATTATACGATTTCCTTTGATTATCCATATATAAATATAAAAATATAAAAATATATAAAAATATAAAAAGATATCAAAAAACCAATAGTCTACGAGATTTTATAGTTTATTCTGACACATATTGACATAAAATGTTAAATAACTCGTAAACTATTAATTTTTTGATAATCGTACTTTAATATCTTTATGAACAGAATAATGAGATGAAAGAATTAATTAATGCAAAGAAAGTATAAAGTTGTTTATTTAAAAAATTAGTCATTTTGCATACATATTTTTTTTTAAAAACAATTATGTGTTTTCTTTGACACCAATTGATTCATTTCATTATTTTGCTCAAAAAAGTATTAAGATATACGATATACCTTTTGAATCTTTCCGTATTTGATAATATTTTATCGCTATTTTATCCCATTTATAAGTTCCAACTGTTTTAATATTAAACGAGTGTAAATCCAATTCAAAACATTTTAAACTCCACTAACCGCAGTAGTATTGATATCAAACTGAATTCATAGTTTCCTCTTGAGAAATTAATTCAACAGCTCAGAGTAATTTTCCATTAGATGCGACCCGACACGTTTTTCTCATTACGACTTGCCCTGCAACGTATCAAAGCCTCATCAAGATCGCATAAGGCCCGTTCTACCCTTTTGCATTAATTAATTACAAACGTGGAGCGTGACGTTGTCCGAGGTCTCGGTTTTTAATTCCCTTTGCGAGTTTGGCTTCTACTTTTTGTGTACGACAATGGCCGCCAATCCGAACAGGGAAAGAAACAAGCATTCTACTGTTCACTCTGAAAATTTTTAAAAAGGAAGTGACATCATGAATATCGTCCTCTTTTTGTAGGATGCATGACATCTTCTATTAAAGTTTTGGCAGTTGCAGAAGGGATTATTACTCGAACAGAAGTCTTTTTCAGACATGTCGCTCACCTACTTCAAAAGTAACTAAAAAAATTGAGTTTCTCAGAAAAGAGGAAAAGATATTTTTCAACTTGATAAAAAATTATTGACACTCAATAATGTCGGCAAAAAGAATATAATTTTAATATATTCTTAATATGACAAATTGTCATTTTTGTTTCACAATTTTTAAAAAACTATTACCCTTCTCAAATTGTAACAATTTTAAATAATTATTTTTTAAATAAAATTAAGTTAGTTCAGGTAAGGATTTAATATTTCTCTAATTTATTTATGGTAAAAATTCGAAAATTACGTTTTTAAAATTGTGACACTTTTGAAGTAAAGGAGTGATATTTTCTCATAACTTCTTTTATCATCACTCAAACAAGAGGAGCATTTCTTTATAAAAAAAGTTTAGTATCAATTTTCATAAATAGATTTTTAATTAAATAGGTTTATAATCGATTTAACATTATTGTGATGAATAAAAAATTCAATCATTTACGTTGTAGTTCCTTTAACGATACTGGATTTCGATTTTAGTTCCCGATCAAGTTTGTCATCTTGCACATACAGTCACGTTTTTTGAAAATTTAAACAAGTTTCCGCGAGAATCTCTCTCGCATTCTCCATCTCGGATTTCTAGACGTAGTCGACGACCGGGCATGTCGCGTCTTGGGACCGGACGCGTAATCGTAATTAACGAGGCAAAAATGGAGCCGCAGCGACATGACGCGGTCGCGCCAAGTGAAAACTCATATTTACCGGTTAGCGAACTCAGACGTCTCCGCAGTGTAATGTCACGGCATTACGCGATGCGCCGGGAATACGAGCTCTCGCCACTGCACTGTTGGAAATAAGCCGTGCCCAAGTTGGGAATATGTGTCGCGGAAACAAACGAGAGGATCTTGATAAAAAGGAATGGTGCGCATGGCTTTGTTCAGTTACAAACGACCGTGAATTGCCGAGAGAAGATGGCTCTTTAATGCTAATTCGAGTATTACCTTCGGATTATTCGACTGCCATATAAAACACTTTTTTATCATATGTACGTGATCTGTCTTTCATACCGCTCAATGAGTGAATTAAATTAATAATAGTGATAATTAGAGTACATGAGAAATAATAAAAATTTTAAAAACAATTTGTTTTATACGATCTGTTTATATAAAATATTGTACATTGCCAAGTATACGATGAGCACTATATTTTTCAGAAATTAAGAAAAAATTGTATAGAATTTATTATAAAGGGAAAATACGTCAGGAGAAAATATAATGTTATGAAATTAAAAAAATTGCGATTGGAATTTATATTATACGTATACGATAGGAATGAATATTGATCGACTTTGATGTATTAAAAAAAAAATTCTCTCATAAACCATTTTCGAGAGATTTGCCTCTAAAAAAGTGATTTGATATCGATAATCCTTGTATAAAATGTTTTATGATCAACATTTTAAAATAATATTTATATATAATAATATGTGCTCAATATATTTTAACTTGAGAGACTCAGAAAAATAATATGTAAATGTATAAGGATGTTACATACGTAACACTTATTCGTGATATCCATTCTCTTTTACCAGTGAAAAAGTTCACCTGATGGAGAGGCATTTCTGTCATAACGAAAATTCAATCCGAAAGAAAGAACGTACAAAAGTTCAGAAGGGAAATCGGAGTAGGAGGGGAAGAGAGCAAGAGGATCGATAGACATTAACGGTGGACGGATTGGGGGGAGTAAAATAAAAATTATAAGCCCGAGTAATCCTCTTCTAGTGCATTCTCGTTAATGACAAAAATTTCCAACCCGTAACGGACTACCTACGCGCTTTTAACGAGTTCGCGCTTGCTCCATAAGAGAAAGGTAATACAATATTTTCCGCGTTGAGTATAAGAGAGAGGATCACCTGCCCCCTTGCTCTCTCTCTCTCTCTCTCTCTCTCTCTCTCCTTTCGCTTTCTTTCCCTCCCCCTCTCTCTCATTCCTTCTCTTTGGTGAACAATTAAAAGCTTGGAACGGTGCGCGAGGGATAATTGCTCTTCGTTTCGATGCGAAAGCGAGGATTTCTAGCGGGGAGCCTCGGACAATAAAGCTCGAGCCATAGCTGCGTGACAAGGGGACGATGCGATTGTGCCGGAGCGACAACCCGGTATGTCGAACGACCAAATGGATTTTACGTGTACACGAAAAATAGAGGTCCGGCCTGGGTAGTATTGTGCTCGATATAACTCGCCGGCACAGGAGACAGAGAGGAGTCACGCGGAGCAACGCGCGACCCGCATGTTGTACGCGCGTTACACCTACATTTACACCGCCGCCTGTAATCCACCCCGCCCGTGACAACACCGTGGCGCGGCACAAGCGTAAGTACCGGACGAACGACGTGATAAATTTATTTCCCGCCGTTGAAATGCATCTCGTATTGTGCGCGAGAGCGCGGCTGATGTGTGCTCGCGTTTCTCGTCTTCAGAAGTCGTCAACAATTTCGTTTACGCATCCATGTACTTTTTAACTCTCGAGAGATTCTTACCTTCTTCCTCTCTTCCATTCCAACTCTAATTATAGATGCTCATCTCAATTTACAAATCGTAAAAGTGCAATTAGTCAGCGAAACCATCGTCGAAATGATATAATAAAATTTATCGCTCATTAAGATAACCGGACCGTATATGGCCTTGTATCCAGTATGCCCTACTCGCTATTTATGAGTAATTACACGGTGAATTTAACAGATAGCATTAGTAAATCGTACAACTCAATTGCATTAGTTTATTGTTTAATTTGTTCATTCTGTTGTCAGTAAAGCAAAATGCGGAACGTCATGGCGTCGTGACGTAATAATTCGTAGATAAGTAATTACTTTCTATAATAATCAAGAGATAGTTCCCAAGTAGAACACCGTTTATAAATGTTTAGCAATTGTTATTTTTGTTTTAAAAAACCGTTTAAGATTATTTTAAAAATGTTTTTTAGGAACAGATTAAATATGTGTACATATTATACAAACGTTTTATAATCGTTCTAAAATTGTTTTTTAAGATAAAATATAAATGAAAAGCATAAGTGAGTGGTGAAGGATCGCATTGGAATTATACATCATTTTAATGAAATGAAGACATGAATTTGTCAAGTTATGGTGCCTAGCATGCCTAGCTGTGTTAGCAGATTATTGCACAAACTCATTTCTGGTTTTGCCTCATTCGTGCTCTGTCCGTACTAGCTCTTACTTGAAGTACTTTAAGGCCGTTATTTCATTTGTACGTTTTTGTCGTACGATAAATGTATGCAAGACAGAGAGGTCCTTGGATCTCTTTATCTCATAGCCAATCAACAGGCTTGAAAGTTTATCGTGCGACTAAAACGCATAAATAGCGGTCTTCTAGTATATTCTGTATTTGCGGCTAATTATAATATTCGTCTTTTTCAGAAAAATCAATTAGCGCTTTGCTAATTGTCCTTTCACTAGCTGTTTATGTGTAGAATTTCTATGTGTAGAGATAACAGAGAGCCAACAAGTGCGATTGATAATCAAAAAATCTATAAATCGTCGTCATTTTCTTTTATCATAGAACAATCAAGATCAAAACACTTATATTAGATGTGGGAAAAAGTTCGTGGCGTTTTTTTAATGCCATCTAACGGGAAAAATGCCACGAACTTTTTCCTACACCTAATATGTATTATAGTATTACCTGTATCACCTGTATTATTATACATATATGTCAAAACGTCGAAGTAAGGTTAGGTTCCTCTTGAAATCTAGAGTATGGTAACGCGATGTTACAAATGCTTTCTTCAAATTGATCAATTAAACGCTTCAACGCATTTATAAGTGAGACTGATCACAACCGTTCAGTGAACGAACATCCGGTACCTATTATAAAAATGGATTATATATATGTTGTAAAAATGTTAGCTAAACTTGTAGGTAAATGTTTTAAAATGGTTCTTTTACAGTAAAAAAACCGTTTTATAATGGTTTTTATACTGGTTTTATAAATCACGTTTAATTAATCGTTATTTCTAACGTTTCCTAACACAGACACTTATAATGTATTAAAAACGTTGTTACTTGTAACCGTAATCAACGTTACGGAAAAACGTTTTTCAACATTTTTATTCTATTTGAATTATTAATTTTCGCAATTCATATTATTGTGGCTCTGTATTTATACTTTACAATTTTGTTTTTAATTTATACTTTTTGTTGTACAATATATTTTATTTATAATCGGAAAGAAGAAACTCTTTGTAAGGTAGAATCGATGTGGCCAACCAGGATTGAGTCTGTACATTGATTATAACGTTTGTTTTGAAACTTTTTTTGTTCCGAACTATGGATTCTAATTTACTTGATAAATCGTGGAGATGAATAGATAAATAAATAAGTCAATTGTTTGACAAATAATTCTTTGTGTATTTTTATATGTCAATAAATATATCAATACATTAATAAATCAATACATTTATAAAAGCAGCATTTAGATTGTATTTTCTATTTCTCTAACATTTTTTTTTACGAAAAAGAGGAAAGCATATATTTAGATTATATTGAGTATCTAATATGACCTAAATGATACTTTCTCTTAAAACCTTCACTATATTTATGTAAATATGTATTTGAAAATGTCTTCATGATGTCTATTTTTTTTTTAATATTTAGAAATATTTCTTCATTCAAATTAGATTAGTTTTCAATTTTGGATTCACAATCAGCAAAAAAATAGAAAAAAGTCAAATCTTCGGTATGCGGTAGGCCATATAGGGTTCGATTATCTCACAATAAAAGGCATACTTAATAATCAGTTTTTGCAATCGCATGGTTTTGCGTTCGTAATGTTCTTTATCTGATGAAAAGAATCTCTCATTATCCCTGTGATGATTAAAAGTAAACGATGAATATGACATGATAATTTTCGTCGTGCAGAAATTAAAGTGCAGAGATTATCTATAAGATTGTAAGAAAGCGCTTAAATTCTCGAGGAATGTGATCGATGATCGATCATTCTGCGGATTTTTTTTTTGTGAAATTTTGTAGAAGTCTTTCGACCGTCATATGCAATTACAATCGTGGCGGAAGTAAAAGGCCGAGGTACTAATACGTGACTTGCACGCCACGCGTCAAAACGAAAGCGTCAATTTTAATTACGTGCTCGCGCTACGCGCTCGCCTATCCGGGATATCGGGATAAAACGGCAGCACGTATACAGTTATATATCCGCCGGCGGGCAGGTGCGATATCGGCTATCACCTCCGTTCGTCCCTCGCTGTATCCTGCCACGTGAAATCGGAAAATGTGAGCACATGAACGTTACTACCGGTCCGATATTCTCGTTCTTTTTTTCCTTTTCTCTCGTCTCTCCCTCTCTCTCTCTCTCTCTCTCTCTCTCTCACACTCATTTATGTTATCTTCTTCTCCATCGGCACCACATCGACATGCACATTTCCGCATTCGTTAGCGTCTTTGAATACCGAAAAAAGAATGGAAGCTTGAGGAAGCTTACCGATTATTGTGAACGGTGTTGGAAGCGAGTTGTATTACATTGCAATTCCGCTTTTTTTCCGTGACGTGTAATGTTTAATCAATGTTGATTTCTTCTAACTTATTTTAAATAAGTGCATGTAATCAATAAAAGATACTACATCGCGGAAGAATAATAAAAAAAAATAACAAATGTTTTAAATGATTGACTAAAATAGTTACGTAAGTAACAACATTTTAAAATTCAATCTTAACATCTTAATATCTGGCGTATTAAGTAATACTTATATAAGCAGTATAAAGTGGTTTGCGATAAAATATTACATTTACAAGACTCATGTTGGCGAATTAACGTGCTAACATTTTGGGTTTGCATTAGATGGCCAATCTAATAACGTAAGAATACATTTATCACATCTTGACTCTGCATGTCCGCTAACATAGTTTACAGTATGTACACGTTCGCTTCTCCCTCCTCTTCAATTACCCCGAATGCAATTTCTCGTATGACGCTGTCTGCATCTGATCTAGATATACCTGCCGTCGTCGTCCGTGTCTCATTACGGTCCGTCGACGTCCTCTGATAATATTAGCTCGCCGTGATCTCGATTTCCTTCATTTTCTGCTAACGATTCTTAATTAGAAACATTCGTACAATAGAATTAAGAATTAGTGCGTTTGGCAAAATATTCGATCCATTAACGCATAAATTATAGTTATATAAATTATTGTACGTTGCAAAATTGGAAGGGAAAATTAAGATTGTATGCTTTAATTAAAGCTCGTGGAGTTTACCAATTTGGCGTAACGTCTACATCGATGTAATGTAAACATGCAACAACGAAGGATATACATAAATGTTGATATACATCGCCAAAGTTTCTTTGATTAGAAACAAACGGGAGGGGGGAGGGTCAATATTAATTCATAATTAATTCGTAAGCATTTCTTTCTCCCTTTCTTTTTATCTCGGTACGTATTTAGTGGCATAATTAATTCAGCGGACATTTTCTCCCATGGGCTTTCGCCTCTCTGTTCGCTCTTTCTCCTGCCTCCTCGAGCAGGATCATGCCGGCACGTCCCAGGACGTGGATCGACCGTATTGCGAATTTAAAGCACGGAAGACGAAAGGGAGTTAATTTCGCGCGGTGTTGAGCCGCGATGCGGCGCCATCGTGGAACGAACCGGGCGAACATGAGACGGGGCCGTGGCATCGCAATGTGTCTTTCGACCAGTCGGCAAACCCTCGCCCTCACCCTCGCCCTCGCTCGAGGGTAATTGCGTTTGTGTGTAGCCAGGAAGTTTTATTTGGCTGGCATTTATTCGGCAACGAAGAGACAGCCGGCCCACTTAGGCGGGGAGACAAATGTATTTACGTCGTGAATCTGCCAGGATACCCGCATCCTTTCAAGCTTACCCCGTTTATCCGGGGGATTGCCGCGAAATTAAGGGGCCCGTGCTCCTCCCCCGACTATTTTTGTGGCTGGGAAAAGACGACGTACCGCGTCTCCACAGCGGATCGAATAATCGTCGAACATTCGATGGTATTAGTGTGAACAACGAGGTAGTAGATAAATACTGGTAGGTAGTAGCTACAGCTAGGTCGATTGCAGCTAACACGTTTTCTTTGAAATTCCATTATGTTCTGGTCCAATTAATTGATTTGCTTGGTGGAAAGGAACAAATGAGTTGGAGAGTACAGAATGCTGTATTGCCTCGCTTTAAATTTTCTATCTAGAATTTGTTAGTAAATACGTTTCTGAAGATTGATGTGAAACTTTGCGAAATACCCAGTGTTTTTAAAAATTGATTGTAGAGAGAGAGAGAGAGAGAGAGAGGGAGGGGAGGGAGGGGAGAGAGAGAGAGAGAGAGAGAGAGAAAGAGAGAGACATCAGGAGAAATTAAAGGAGAGCATTCCAGACATTTTTGCTTTTTCCGAGTAAATGGCCTGTGTCTGACTAAGTATTATTTCGTTCCTCTTTCTGCTTAGGTTATTTATAGCCTCATAAGTTGTATCTGACTCGCATATCTTCGTATCGTTTTAACGACGGAGATGGTTGGCATACTTTCCGCATCGTTCAAAATATCTAGAAGTAGAAAACCAACCGTGAGAATTATGGAGAGCATAAGTTGAACCACAGCAGATTGTAAAATAGTACGTTATAAATCAAATAATTTTCCAGATGTACCTACAAATAGATTATTGCAATTGGTTAAGAGAGAAAGAGATTATTTAAAAATTATTGAAAATTAATATAATTTGAGTATTTTGAGTATCTTTGATTATTAGGCACTTTAATATTTCTCGATCACAGTGTTTACGAGTCACACGAAATGTCATTTAAAAAAAATTGATTTGTGCTTTATTTTATTTATTCCCGAAATCATATAAAATTATTATTATTTGTATTACAGCTAGTTCGATCTACGCTAAATATCACAATTCAAGTTCTAACTTTAAAACTCGCCGCGACATATCGCGATAACTCGACGACACGACCCGCGACGTAAGGGATACAGTTCGTCGCTTATGACACAGCCGGGGTTGGGAACGCGCGCAAACGAACGTGTACGTGTAAACGCTCGCTCCGATAATAGATTCCCCATTTGGAGTTCAGAGTTCTACGGCGAATCTGTAACTCCGGCGATCAAACTGCTTGCAAAGTTTGTCGCTCGAATCGAATGGGAGTTTGGGTAACTCGTACCTACGTTCGCTCTCGCTCGTATCCGCCTCGTACCCTCGTACACGTACACGTATACGCGCTGCATCCCTCTATTTCTCTCCTCTTATTCTCTCTCTCTCTCTCTCTCTCTCTCTGCTTCTATCTCTTTCATATGTCTACTTAAGATATATAGATGTAATATACATATCCACATGCAAGATATTCTAGAACTCTCTGTCTGACTTGAAATTAAGAATTACAAAAGTCAAAGGCTAAGAAGAATATCAGTTAGTTGAATTATTTGATATTTTTAAAAAGCGTAGACTATCTACGAATTAACTTAATTTAATTGTCCCCTTTCATTTTTAATTTTTAAAATTAAATAAAAAAATTTTTCTTTTTAATTTTTCTCATCTTTGATTTTTCTTTTAATTCTTTAACAGCGAGTGCTGCATATTTGCAATGTTCACTTTAAAATTAAATTTCGGGTAAAATCTGCAGAATATATGCAGATTGATCACGCAAAAAAAAATAATATTTTGCTGTCCCAGATTATTCCAGTTAAAATTATCGCTGTTTTTTGTATTCGATAGAAAATTATATATCATACATGTAGAATTTATAACACAATATTCTAACAATATACGCAAGGAAATTTAGGTATCTCATAATCAAATATGAATCATTGTTAAATATGAATCACAGTCATCTGATTGAACGTTACAAAGAAATTTTCTTAATAAATTTGATGTTTTACAAATCTGTCATAATATTCTTTTTCGAAATCAAATTTTCTGAGTTACAATGAAAAAGACTGAAAATGAAGATTTGAGCTGATCTGACTGAGTTAATGGTTGATAATGTAAGTGGACACAGCATACTGAATAACTGAAACAGAGCGCGGAAATTAGCAGAAAAACTTACTGCGCACTACAAAGAAACGTTTTTTTTTTTAATAATATTTAGTGTAGACAAAAAAAAATTTATTTCATCGAACAATATTACTCCGAATAAACGTGTTTCTTCTGTCAAATGATATGGTTTTAATATATTGAAACTAAAATATTGGTAAAAACAGAATGTTTCATTTAAAATTAAATTGTTTCAATGAAATAAATGTAAATCAAACAAATAGAAATCTCCAGTATAACTAGCTCCCCCCCCCTCACCTTCCACTTAATCAAATTTTAATGAATAAATTATATAATAATGCGCTATTTATGTTCTTTCAAAATCTGCAAAAAAAATTTTTGCGCTTATTTCATTTAACTAAAGAAAAGATTTTTTATGGGGGGAGGAGGGCTGAGTAGGCTGTCAGTCAGCCCTCCTCTCTCCCCCACGTGTTAATAATAATCGATTTGGAAAATCAAATACATAGGATTTATGCGCTATTTATGCGCTTTCATATTCATACAGTTTCAATTTTTGCGCTGCATTCCTTAAGGCACTTTCCTCTTGAAGCAAACAATCATATTCATCCCTAAGTCATTTAAAATTGACGTCAATGAATATTAATTAATAATTAATATTAAAGTCTTTATTGTTTTCACATTAACAATTTTTTTTAATAGTATAGTAGCATTTATGTAGTTGTTTATGTATTTATATAAATCCATCAGCCAAACGCTCAAGCATATCTAACTTAAGTAACATACTTGAACACGCGCGAATACGACGTCGTCGCCAGTTGACTTGACAGCTGTGTGACTTTCTTCTACTACATAGTTGATGGTACTGAAGGGGAGACTTCTTCCCATTCTTCGATTCCATCCACAGCTCACATCGTCACAGCGTGTACCATTAGCGTGTTTCTCGGTGACGTGTCGCAATGCCATGTTGTACATTGCGCATAAGTAAAAGTGTCGTTGTATTGCATCCGACAATGTCGTTCTTTCATGGAAACAGACTCGAACTCGGGAATGACATTGCGACCTCAGACAGTCGAAGAATTATTGTTTTCCTTGATCGAGTCGCGTAATACCGAAAAGTACACTCGGTTGAATACGCGTGACTTCGTAACGACGCGACAACTTCTCTTTTCTCTCACTACGAAAAAGCGTTGTATCGATATTTGTAGTTTGTCTTTGGCTAGACAGCACCACCGTCGTGTTTGTTTTCGATGCGTCGAAGATTGGAAACGAATATCGAACATTTACAGTGCGCTGCGAATGTTGGCACTCCGCAAACGACAACAGATCTTTCTTCACGCTCCAGAAACGTTTGTCATCTTTATTTCATTTCGTTCTACTATTAGATAATTTTACACAAGAGGATTTAATTGCTCAGATATATTAATTATTTCTCGAGATAATTGCATAAATTGTGACAAATGATAATTTCTTCGTCACATCTGAAATACGAAGTTAATTTCCAATTTAAGCATTTCCAATATTATTCTATATTTATCGGACGATAATCGAACTGTTTGATTATCTTTTAGTTAATTTTTTATTTTATTAATTTAAGTAATTTCTAAAAATTTTGAATAGTATAACTTTCCTGTGAGAACTAATAAATCTATCTATGTACTTTTCGCACGTTTATGAATCAATTAAGTGAGCTCATAAATATTTCTTTAATTTTTTCGAGTATAATAAATAAATATATATAACGATTTCTGGACGAGGGCTTTGTTGCAGGCTCGGAAGCATCTTTCAAACATGAAAGTATTCTTCAGAACAGCGATTTAAACTTTCGATGGCAATATGAGAAAAACACTCTTCTTGATTTAGGAATATTATATTGTTTATCAATAAATATTAACTCGTCTTTTCATATAACCTTTTCAACATTTCTAGAAAATATCTTACAATTAGATTGCAAGAGATTCTTTTAAAATTATGATTAAATTATATTATTATTATTAAAATATTATTAACGTTTCAAGACCGAGAAATCAGTTTGGCGCGTAGTTTGGTAGAATTTAATACGTAGTATATAAAATTCAAATTATTTAAGCACTAAAGATCCATTATCGGTTCTATTTCCTATTATATGTATTCATATGAACGGTTTTCGATAATATTCTTATTGTTTAAACTATTATTATTAAAATATTATTATTGAAATTATTATTGAAGCAAAATTAAATACAGGCAAAATTTGAAATATAAAATGAAACATATTTATGTATATTTTAAGTTTAAAATTAGGGGATGCTAGTGCGATGGCCGAACTCGACATTAATAACAGACTTTTTAATTTCAAATTATGAAAATATTGATAATAGTCATTAATTCATTTCATATATCATTCTATTTCACTTAATGCACGCATTTTTATCTAATATATTATATCTCTTACAATATCGAGTATCTAGTTAGGCACAATTACTGCTTTGTTTATCATTCTGAAGATCAGTCTCATCAATTTCGATTAACTTTCAATGCACTTGATCGGCCGATTAAATTTCAATGCAAACAAAACTAAAAATATAACTTTCTGGTAGCTGTGAAGTTCGACATGTGGCATTAAAATAATTGAAATAGTTAATTTTATGTACTTTGATATCATACATATGCAATAATTATTATTAAATAATCCTTGATTTTTCATTATGCCGGAAAATTATGTTTTTTTTTCAGTTTTGCAGTTGACAGTACTGAAATTTAATCAGTCGATCAAGTTAATCGAAATTGATCCTGAATCTTCGCTAAGCATATACATATACACGTGAATTATATGTTCAAGCTGATATATTTTTTCTAGATTTTCAATCATAGGGCGGTATTCATAATCCGTTCTTATTTTAAGACAATCTTAAGTAATATGTTAAGATGCTAATACAATACTCTGATTGGCTTATCGCATCTTAAGACTGTACTCAAGATAATTTCAAATATAAGAATTAATTATCAACCTTGGTTTTACAAAGTATTTATTCAAATATTATTTATTCAAGTGATTCGAGATCCGAATACTTATCATATACTTATGCTACTCATAAGAACTATAAAACTTTTATGTCAAGCAAACTTCAAGTGTTATATGAGTTACAGTTATATGAAGAGTATATCGAGAGTAAACTTTTTCATTTTTGTGCGACTTTTTTTTGTGAAAGTGGCACACATGAACTTTCTATTTGTGCATATTTTAATTTTCTAAAAAAGAATTTTGCAATCTGTAAAGCCAGAAAATTGTGGTTGCACTGGTAATTGCTGTCGCGCCATCATCTCTTAAGTACAAACACCATTTTTTTAAAATTCGGTTCTTAGTGTCTATTAATATCTCAGGACACCCTGTACATCGCTGCAGCTTGCAGCACCGTGAATTCGATACTGAAGAGCACTTATTGCACTCCTTGAGTCGCGAGTAAATCGTACCGCTCGAATTCCACTACGGGAGTCGGGAATACACCCGGTGACCTCTTTCTCTCATTTAACAAGTCTTCCTCAGTCTCTTCGTTTCAGCCTCAATCTTAAATTCCTGTTCTTTTCTCTTCGATTTCGTGAGATCTAGCTTAAGTGCAGAGCATACGATCGATAATAATCACGACGAGTCCATTATGATGATCTTTAAGGAATTTCTGGTAGGATTGTAGATACTAGAAAAACCAGGATAGCGGGCAGCTCTTGACTTCCTGTCATTTTGCTTAGTGACGATAAATGTGGTAAGACAAAATTGTTTTAAGTCTCGATTATGGACTAAAAGAGATAATCTGATGGATAGACATTTATTTTATTTTACTTTAATTGTAACTGCTGCGTAAGAACAGCAAAAATATAATAAATATGTCGAGTGAATAATACTGAGAAATAAAAAAAATATATAAACTTTGTTAAATATTTATATATTATATAATGATTATAATTGATATATATTTTTCTCTTGTAAATAAATATACTTATCTTTTCGTATCAAATTGGAGATTTAAAACATGCACTTCATGCTAATAATAATAAGAAATTGAGAAATCCATCACTTATTTCAACCGGACATTTTCTCTGTCTCATTCTTTCCATTTTTCCTTTTGTTACCTGTCTATCCATCTCGTCCTTTGCCCTCTTGACGGCCTTGCCCGCGTGATTTACCGCGCGCTCCTCATTTTCCGCCTCCCTCCTTTCCTCCTCGCTCCAATCTCGTTCTGCCGAGTAAAGGATTCCGAAGAAATTGAGAAAGATTTGCCGACGCTACCGAGCGGGAAACCGATGAAGGAAGGGAAGCCGAAGAATGTGAAAAGGCAAGGAAAGAAACCATGGTACATCCAAGTCGAGAATGCGCCCGTATAAAGAAGAGGAACTAGCGCCTTTTCTTTCTTCGCCGATAAAATAACATTAGAGCTACGAGTCGAGTTAATTACAGTGGCGGCCTCGGCCCCGGCAAAATGACCGTCCAGGGTCGCGTAATGGAAGTCCACGAATTAAGTTCTCTCGCCGTAATCTGCATTATAAAACTGTCGCGGCAAATTCGTCAACGACGCAGCTGCCTGTGGAACAGTATAGCCATACCACAAAGTGTATGGCTTGTAATTTATATTTATCACCCTGCATTTGGTTCATTTACGTTGCTCTGAGGAAATTGGGAAAAGAGATTACAAAATATTATTTCTGATGCCGATTTATTCTATTCCGTATTTCAGCAGATCCAAGTAGAACAAAAAGTCATGATGACGTCAAAATGTGACTCCAGAATAAAATTTATTAAAAATCATTTCCCGATCAGTCATGATTCATTTTAATGTTATTATAACTTATTGTTTTTGCCTGGGCCCAAGCGGGACACAAGTCATAATAACATCAAAATAACATTAAAATGGCTCCAAAATGATGGCCCCTGTAACTCTTAACGATGATATCGTTATATTGTCACTGCATCATTTTGACGTTATAACACGGATGTTGCTGAAATATATTTACAAAAACTAGATACAAATTTGGAAATAAATTTTGTTAGAATTATCAAAATGATGTAAGACGTGCAAAGCTAGTTACCAGAATGTCAAAACTGTTTGCAGCATATGCAGCATTGCTCATTATGCTTGAGTATCTTACATAATAATTTTTGGATAGGTTTGACAAAATTATTTTCAGATTTGTATCTAGTTAAATCGTTCTTTCCGTGCTTTGTTCTATTTAAGGAAGAATCGTTTGCGCAATTGTGACAATTTCACGGAAATATCAAAATTGCCACATTACGACGCAATGGAAAATATGGCGCTGCATACAATTAAGTTTCGTTATTTTGATGAAACTCCTATTAATGGCTCGTTCTTTATGAACAAATAAAGATAACATGTAATCTTCAATAATATGGCATGCTATCAAACGAATTGTTTTTTCACTGAAATCTTCTAATATTACGTATTTTACCTGTTAGAAATTTGTTATTATTATATAAGATAGAGAAACGGTTACCGTCTGGATCCTTACTCCGTTATTACACAGCCACGATTCTAAAGGAAAAGCGCATTGTGGAAAATTGAATTTTAGGCGGATTACACGAACGTGTACTTCACATTTTTGCTGCTGGAAATGAAGCTTCGTTCTAAACTTAGTAACTTATTAACTTTTTAAAGCAACATCATAAACTCCCGTTTGCAACAGGTTAACGTTCTTGCAATTCGAAAGTGCAAAATACATTTCTACATTTTACAAGAAATATCACTCTGCTGTTCATCAATTATATGCTAGTAGTTGGTTGAAAATAAATGAATGTTTTATTTTTTTTAATTAGTAATGCAATATGAAAGTTATTTTACGGATGAAAATCCAGATTTTCAGTAGCAACACAGTGGCAGAAATCAAAAACGCGCCTAAAACAATTAGAAAGCGAAAGCGAATTAAAACAGCCAGCATCTCTCGTTCGATGCGCGGATAACGAATGAAATAACGGTGCAATCTTTTCCAATCATGAACCAACGATATGGTGCGCGCGCACATCGAAAAGTCGATGTCGATGTTTTCAGGACTATATACCACGTTGTCACCTCGATAAATCAGCCGAATTCCTGGCCATGAGCCGTACTAGCTGCCGTCACGATCGCGGAAATATCAGCGTTTTACGTCTCCATCCTACTACATCGTAAAAAAGCCCTGGCAGAATCGAGTTTTGCGACGCAACTGAGTGTCGGCTGACTGCAGCATTGCATCGCACCCGGTATCAATAGTCGAAACATCGTTGCTCGTCACGTGGACGGCGATACGAGAACGATTCGCGCGATATTTCGCGCTCGTATAGTTTGTACAGTCACTGAGCTCCGTCAAATGGATACAACTGCTGCTACAATCTTCTTCACAATCCTTACAATTAAAAATATTTATAGAAGTGATAATTTATATATTATATACAATAAGAATTGAAGATAATGATCTTTAACGAATGTCTGATTAAGACATTGTCAAATTGCAAATAATATACGAGATATTTCTTAAATACTTCAAAATTTAATTTTTGAGATTATTTTATAAAGAAAAGTTTGTACGAACGCATGTTTTTATGGTTTT
>Ga0157363_1002199_pt1 | contig 17021 bp, 9 predicted proteins | sample AttsexASBM1_FD_111477 | JGI IMG/M metagenome (GOLD analysis project Ga0157363, IMG submission 111477) | Fungus gardens microbial communities from leaf cutter ant in Ribeirão Preto, State of São Paulo, Brazil - Atta sexdens ASBM1 | ecosystem: Host-associated > Fungi > Mycelium > Unclassified ... | reverse complement strand
GAGAGAGAGAGAGAGAGAGAGAGACTCGTTCAGCAGGATGAAAAAACATAACACAAGTTGCAACGATCGCAATGTATTATGGCAACGAGATACACATCACTTTGTGGTACAACTTTTTCAGGATCTCTCGCCACTTCTTCGATCTTGTTAACAGCTTCGAATGGCATTCTCCCGTACGCTTGGCTGCTTGCGTGATGTTCAGCAATTTTTGTAAAATTTTCATTCGATAGCATGGTTCGTCGCGATATCATTTATGTCCCTCTATTAGCAAGTTATTTGCTCGTTAATCCACGTAACGCGGCTCTGTGAAATTGCTGTAACTCATTCCGATGGATTTGATGTTATTGCAGAACGGCAATACGGATTCTTGATGTATTTTGCGAATATCGTACGCGAGACCGTTATATCTCTCAGAGTATAATAACGTAAATTACGGCGACGATCTCCGTTCGCGGTATATTCCCAGAACTTAGGTGGAAATTTACGCGCGTTTGTCTAACGATCGAATCAAAATCCAGCGGCGTTTCGCAAAGCGCGACGAAATGATGAGAATCGGCAATGACGACAACGATGACGATGACGATTGGATCGTCCATGATGGTTAGATCATATGAAAATGCGGCAATGCGACATTGCGTATTTGCGTTGCATAACGCTTTCCTCTACGAACTTTAGTGGTAGCAGACTGGCGATTTCCTCCGTCTGTCAACCGACAAACGATCGTACTCTCGTGTAATTGCCATGATTTCCCGCTTGGTGTAACACTAACAGTCGCGTAGCGCCGTAGGAAGATCGATGAACGGAAGATCGGAGACGAAGTTTTTTATTCTACAATAGGATCACTAGAAGCCGTAACCTGTAAGAAATTAACCAATCTTAATCGATTATTTTTCTCATATTCGACTGTGATTGGTTCCTTACGGCTTACGATTTATGCTCTATTGTAGAACGACAAGGATAAAAAAAAGCGAATTAAAAGATAAGGATGGAAATTAATTTTGTAAAATTCTGAATTCTTATTGATCCTCTGGAAATGGCACAGTTTTGCCATTAAAAAACAATTCTTTTTATAAATTTTATTTCAAAATACTTTATAAGTCAATAATCTACCGATGATATATCGTGTATACACCGATGCATAATCTTTTTGATAATTAATTCTAAATAATCATGGATTCAACGTACTCTATGCGATTTTTTACATTGCTATAACTTTTTTATAATATAATATAATTTGAAGACCCGAATTGAGGTTGGAAAAAAACTTTAAATTCCAGATAGATATGATAAGTCTGTAAGGATTTTTTATTGCGTTATTCTCTATCTTCGATATGAAAATGTACGAAAGTTTAAAGAGAGTACTTGGGATTCACATGTGATTGCTTGTAAGTTTTCGGCGTTCAAGATATTCCTTTATTTTTTATTAAATATACATTTACTGTGTTTCGAATAGTATAAAGTATAAATGCACGAATAGAAAAGAATAGAAAAGTATAAGTACACAAAAATGTAGAATTAAAAAGAATTATACTTCAATGTAATAGAAATTTTATAATTTTTATCAGTCTTCGGAGATCGCTCGGTCGGGACGGATTTATTGCTTTAGAGCGAGTGTTGCATCATCTTCTAAACTAAATTCTAATAAACTTAATTATACATACTATAATAATATTTATACATGTACAATCCTTTATCTACTTATGTTATTACTTTTTTATATTGTTCAAATAATAAAATTTTATTTATTTATTGTAAACTTATAATATGTAAATTTTTCAAAAATGTCGATTTTTGGTAGTTCAAATATACTTTTTTGAGCGATTCATATCGTACTATTTTTTTTGTTAGTTCAAAGGGTCAATTAAAAAAAATCATATGGGTTTTTGTTTAAACATTAAATTTAAAAATTTAAGAAATTTTATCCAAAATAATCATTTTTGATGAATTTTTTCTACAAAATTTCTTTGAAGCATTATAATTAGTTGAAGATAAAATATTATTTATTTGATTCATATTTATCTGTTTTTGTCTGACTTCGAGGTATAAATTTCACACGTTTTGAGCTAAAAAATACCTATTCAGTCCAGAGATATAGCGTGACAAAGTTGCAGAGTTTCACAAACCCTGATGATATAAAGAAGGTAACCAAAAATAACAATATTATACTAGAATTAAAAACTATTAGAAACAATAAATTTCAATGTTCAATGTTACATTTTTCCATTCTCATATTCAATTATATAATATTCAAGAGTAATTAATCTGCACGGATCCCGAATGCACACACATTATCCAATTTACTCGGATTAATATATTGTTGACTAGTCATTTTATATAGAAATTATTGTAGGCTATTTCAAATTCAATTGAATTGGGAAAAAATTTTATTGATTATATGTGTACAAAAAGTTAGTAAACATATTCGCATATTTGAGTAAATAACTTTTAGGATCAGAATAAAAAACTTTTACTGAATTTTTAATTTAAAATATTTCTATAGTTTTTTCAGAAAATTTGATATTAAACAAGAAAATTAGCAGCAAAAATCTGGCAAAACTATGATCAATTTTGATTAGTCTTGTTAATTTGCTATTAGATTGTCAACAAGTTTTGTCAACAATTTGTTTTCATGTGTCAACTAAACATTTTGTTACACACACATCCACACACACACACACACATACACACACACACACACACACACACACACACACACACACACACACACACATCTGCTATCAATTTATTGGTATTATTCAAATAACAGAATTTGTATTAAAGGTGCCTTTTTGTTAACAAAATTCTTAACAAGCATTTCACGAAATTTGTTTTCAACAGATTTGGCTAACTGAAGATTACAAATCAAAGACTAATCTCTGTATCTCTTACTTTATTTTTTTCCTATTCCTTTCTATTCGCGCGTACACACGTTCTAATTTGATTGGATTAGAGAATATTATGACATTTAATATCTTTATTGTATGTATGCTATCTGAAAGATTCCCATAAAAAGAATTGTACGATGCGTGAGAGAGAAACCCGTAATGATGTAACGTATCGGACGTTCGCATGGGTAATATACACTCAATAAAAATTAAAGCCAAGGTCGTTCCACTTTCCACCCACTCGGAAACAACGATTTGCTCGTAATTTTTATGATCTCATTCGCGATGTCGAAGCGTGCAAACGAATCGCATTGAGATGCAAGACGATAAATATAAATTCGAAGTGTGCGCAAGAAGAAGGCTATCGCGCAATATCGTCGTTGCTGAATCTCATGCGTGTTACCAAATATAGGGACTGCGGTGGGCTCGTTTTATTTAAGTACCTATAGCCGAATAAGGAATTCGCAGGTAACATTTTAGTCACAGATGGTTTATTTTTTGCGAAAGCGCGCATCAATTTTTGCGAAGGATACATTTCTCAGGATACGGTTCGAATTTCCGAACACGATAAATATGCGATCATCGACCGCGTCGGAGAAAACAAAATGTTCAACGTTGAAAGTAAAATTAACTTTCAAGAAACTCGGAAAAAAAAACTCAAATTGCAGTCAAACGTCTGTTTCTGATGTTAAAGAGAGCGCAAACAAACTTAAATAGAGCATCCCGTAGCGTATAAACTTAAACAGAGATGAATCTGACGAAGCTCAACGATCTAGCGAGCTCGCCTCGATCTATCCTTCCTCGCTGAGATTGATCTGCGCACTTCTCGGGAGGTAGCTTCTGATCCAGCCACGATCTGATCAGCTGCCATTTAATCTCAGCACGCCGCAATTGTCAGCTCCTCGTGCCTCGTCGTTGCTGTGCATACACCAGAGACTGACTCGGCTACCACGAGCGATTATTACAGGCTCCTAGGCAGGAAGAGAGTATCGAAGGCGGTGCACACGCTCCTGTAGGGTAACAGCTCCTTTCAGCGAGCAACAATAGGACCCATATTGAATAAACCCACGTCCACGTAGGTCGAACGAGCCGCTCGTATTCTGTTAACTGGCGTACGGAGGACTCCGCGGGCGAGGCTCAGGCCGCCAGTATTGCTGGCACTGACAGCGAGGCTAGGTAGAGAGGTGGTGGCACACGGTTACATGACGCCAGCGAGTGTGTGCGTGCGGCTCTTGATGCCGGTGGACCTCTTACACTCCACTCAGTTCGAGCCGGGCGTCAGTGACTTCGCGTTCGCCTATCCGATCGGAACTTCTCCAAAAGGTGCGCGTGTTCTTCCGTGGGCCAGAAGATAGTCAGTCAAATTGGACCGTTCGTTACCTTTAGGAAACCGGCGCTGAATGTGCGGTGATAGTTGCAGTACTCTCTTTTAGGTATTTTTTACATTGTTCATTCTTCGACTCGTGCTCTATTCACGCAATTGATAGATCTTTAAAGATAAATATCCAAAGTAGGATTCGTCAGGCATATTTTTTTTTTCTTATTTTATTCTATTTTATTTCCCATACAGCACAGAATTCGCAACATTGTTGCAACGTTTGTATGTATTATAATGTTTCTGCAATATTGCTAGAACATTGCTAAAAATGTTAATATTGTTGGAAGGACTTGTGTTGTATGGGTCATAACTGTAGAATTCGAATTTGTTCGTTTACGTATATGGTGAATTAGATTGTCTTTATTGCATATTATCATAGAACATCATACTATCATGCAATTATACTGTCGCTTCGATCAGGATCAATTCTATAATTAAATAAATGTAACGATGTTCATCGACGGAGTAGGCTGATTCCGTAGAGCGTTTTCGCGATTAGATTACGCAGAATACCACGATGGAGAACATTCTGACCATATCGCCTATCCGTCTGTTTTCAGACCACCGCGATGCAGCGCGACCTCGGCCGACAAGGTGTCTGAAGGATATCCCCGCGGGATCTCTTTCAACTTCTCTCTTTCTCTTCAATTTTCTCCTTTCCTCGCGGGATACAGTAGGTCCTATTCGTAGGCTACCAGGATGCAGCTCAGACCCAGTTATCGAGGCGTCTGAAGGCACCCCGCGGCCCGCACAGCTCGGCATAAAGCAATAAAAGCGTCCGAGATATATCTCGCAAGGCTCGCGTAAGAAACGGCGAAAGAAAGCCGACTGTACCGGTAAATCATAAACGCCACAGGGATCGAACCCCACGGGAGATAACTGCCTTTGCGTCAGGAGATAGAGGGAAAGAAAGAAAGAGAAAGAGAGAGAGAGAGAGAGAGAGAGAGAGAGGAGCAACTCGGAAACCGAGCGGGATTCATCGTTCGATCGCGCGCCCATCGGATCCATCTATCCTTGGCGGCGCTCGAAAACGAAACAGCCCGGAAGAAAAGCTCGTTCGTCGTTCATCATCGGCAATAGGACGTCCGGAAGAGTACCTCAGCTCCGCGTGCGAAGAGACGATCTTCATCGTTCGCTTCTTGTTCGCCACCGTGGATATCGTTGATAGATCCTAATAGCTTCTCCGTAAGAAGATACGGCCTTACGCGTGCATAGACGATCTACCATCCTTATTCGCGAGTGATTACGGATATACCGCCGATAGATCGTAATAGTCTAAGAGCCGCTAAGGAGAGAGATGCGCTGCCTGCTCGTTCTCGCAATGGTGTTTACCATCGAGGATAGTATCGATAGATCGTGATAGTTTTACCGTAACGCGTTTGCGCTACCGCCCCGATCAGCCGCGAGAGGAGATGATCTACCGCGTGTGTGAAAAGTGTAAAACGCAGAAAGTGATAAACCCGCGAGAATCGAACGCCGGCAGCGATTACTTCGACAGTGCCGTCAACTCGCAGGAACGATCGACCGGTTTATTCGACACGGTATTTCGTCGAGGTGTTTCGTGATCCTCAATCTCACTGCGCGCTGTTGCCCCGGGCAACAGTTTAGTGACTAGTGAACAGAGTTTCACGTATTGTTTATAACGGGGCAGAGATCAACGAGACTGCTTTTAATGTCCGCTACAAATCAATTTTACGCCATTCGATAAAGGGAATCGATTTGATCGCTCAAAATATACGTAAAGGTAACAATCGTTTAGCCCTTCGTGTATATAATTTGATTTCTTCTTCTTTTTCGCACGCGGCAATTTTACACGGAAGATTGCCTGACGTTCACAAAGTATCGAAAATAACTCAGCGCTGAGAGGGTTAATGTCACTATCATCGCGCCGTGAGACGGAAAGTGACGGTCACCGAGCGATCACGGCGGAGTGACATAATTGAAGAAGAAAGTGCCAGCGCACCAGTCCGTTATTAAACGGTAATGAGCGGGTGCCGAGCGGGGAGTGAAGATGCCTTCGAAAGCAAGCGTCGTGCTCGCTCCACTTGCACCACAGGGATTAAATGACGCTAAGCTCTCAAGCTCCGCGGCGTCACTTTGAAGAGGACTGTCTCGCTTGAATCAGCCTCAGTTCTCTAATCCTGACGACCATACCGGCTCACTTTGATGTTCTTCGGAATCGTTCACGCGATCACATTATTTCGATACGTGTGAGATCATGTCGTCGAACGGTGAATTCTCGACGATGTCCAGCGAGGAGATGCCTTCTCTGCCCAAATCCCTGCCAAGTTCGAGAGAGGCCACTGCCGAGGGTGGTTCCGGTTCCAGCGGCGGATATATGCCACTACGAGAGTTTCTGGATCGATTTTCGTTACCAAGGGTCGTTAGACTCGAAGGTACCGGCGGTAGACCAGTGCTCCTGTACAAGCAGCAACAGCGATCCTTGAGAGTCACAGCGAGCTTGCTAATGCATCGATATCGACATGACGTCAAAGTGGGACCGGAGATTGTCATCCCGGAGGGTTATCCAGGTGAGAATTTTCCTTAGATCAGTTGTTTGATGCGAAATGATTATTATATTACTCGGTTGCAATCAAGGAAATTGTCACTAGTCGGATCTTCGATGTTAATATCTCACGGAGATTCAATAAATTTAATATCACAATAGGAAAATAATTCTCGGTTCGCAATCGATTAGAATACTTTTTTCAAGAAAATAAAAATAAACCGGAAACTGCTAAAAAATTATAAAAATTGCAAACATACATTAAGAAAAAGATTTAGTTTTCCTAGTGTAAATATAGAAAGAACGATTTTTAAAATATCTAAAAATTTAGCTAAATATAAATCTGAAAATAATTTTATTGAACTATTAATTATATATGATCAAGATTGTCAATAGAATATCAAAATTTTTTGTAGCATTGCTTATCATTGTTTTCTGCATAAATACTTTGAACGGTTTAATTATTTTCAAATCTAGATAAATTTTTAGATATTTTGACAAAAATCGTTCGTTACATGTGTATATATTTTCTAGACATCCTTTCGACGTCCTTTCCGTTTTTTGGATGTCTCTCAATTTTTAATATTATTTAAATTAATATTAATTAGTATTTTAACCTCTTTTTTTAATGGCTTATGTCCCTTGTATGATAATCGACAGCGCATAGAAATTATGCTTGGCAGAGAGAACGGTAACAGTTGTGGAGATCATCCGACTGGAATCATCGGAACAGGTTATAGACTTCATCGAGCTCACGCTCACGTTTGCGTTGGCGATCGCGTAGACATGCGAGAAGCTGTAAGAAAAATGATAATGCTTTACTTCTCTCTCTTTTCTTCTTCTTTCTCTTTTCTCTTTCTCTCTCCTTCGAAAGAGACAAGCAGGCTCATTCTCTCCCCCCCCATTCTCTCTCTCTCTCTCTCTCTCTCTCTCTTTCTCTCTTTCTCTCTTTCGTGAAAAAGAAGGAGAGTTTCTCTGTCATACGATTAATAATCTGATTCGTTCTGTTTCGTTTCAACTAGTTTCGTAAACCACTTTGTGGCGAAGTAAATCGCGAAGCTCGCGGAGACCGTCGCTTCTCTACTATCCTTCGTAACTTATATTGGTTTCTGGCATCGGAAATCGAAATTATGAGGCAATAAAATGCGGTAATGCGGATCTATTAGATCGAATGGACGGGAGGTAAAGAGGGGAATGTTTAGGTTCGATGGTAGCTCGACAGCTTGAAGAGAGAACCGTCAGCTAACGACGCCTAGTTTTTTCGCGCCCGCGAAAAGCTATTCAATATATCTCGGCATTTCTTCTCTTTACCTCCCTCATACGCTTCTTCTGCCATCTCGTTTCCTTCGTCCTCGTATTTCTCTTCAAGCGCGAGACATGAAATTGGCGTCGCGCACGACAGTATCGCGCTCGACTCGCCGCTAACTGGCCTCTAATAACGCATTTTGTATTTTAATGAAAATGTCGTTGACGAGATGATGCGTGGCGGTTATGAGTCAGACATGTTAAATGTTCAGAGCTGGGAGCTCCGATCGAGAGTTGGCATTTAACGCGCGTTTCGCCTCTTGCTATCTCGTCAATGAACGTCACAAGGCAATTACATATCGCGTGGCCCGATTACAAACTTCTGACAAATCATAAAATCCGTGAGGGAAACATGTCTCCGAATGACGTCAACAACTAATAAAATTTCGTCATATATTTTTTTTGCTTGACAACAGTCCAAGTCATGCGAAAAAAATGTTGCTGGTAACTCTTACGCACGAATAAATTATTCCGCTCCGGGTGTATCGATGATTCACGATGCAGGAGTTTAAGATGTATTGACAAACGTTTCTTAACTTCTATCCAGATTTTGAGTCGAAAGTTTACTAAAGTGGTTTTGAATAACTTCAATTTGCCACTACTTTTCACTTTCGTTTCCGTTATTCGGTTCTTCTTTTTGCGTTTTTCCTTCTCGATAATCGTACGCATAACTTTGAAAGGTAGTTTTGAAACTGAAATGCTTAACATCAGGTTATCACGGTCACATAAGATAGAAGACGGATCTGAAAAAAATGACTCTTTCGTATAGGGGAAACTATACTTAAGCCCCATTGCACCAATGTTATTTTGATTTTAAAACTATTTTGCACATATTTCCAAAATGATAATAAAATTATAAAAAAATTACAGCAGATTATTCCAAATTACATTTAATAATAATACGACAAATTTGGTGATGATTTACTAGTTGGATAAGTTATTTTAATAAATAGTATTTTTTAAATCTGCTCTAACAAAAATATATGAAAATGTATTATAAAACGAATGATAAAAATCTCAACTTTTTAATATAATAAATACATTATTCAAGATTATTTACATAAAGTTACATTGCAATGCATGAACTAGTTATCCAGTAAATATAAACAAAATATTTATTTGTTCTATATCTTTGTAATTACCCCTAGCACAAAGTTGCACAAAAAGTTGTAGTAATAAAGAGTAACATTGCAGCAATATTGCAGTAGTGTTACTCTTTATTAGCGAGATTTTACAGCGATATTGCTGCAAATTCTATGCTGTATGGGTAATCAGTAAATCGCAATAAAATTTTACATACGTTATTTCGAATATTTAAAGTACTTATTAAAAAAAATTTATATTTTTGTTATCATTTTTTAAATTTTAGTTTATAACAATAAGAACAAATAATATAATAATAATAACAATAAATAATATAAATAACATATTTGTAAAAATGATTCTCATACATTCATCTTTAAGCGGCTTAAAACTCTCTCCCTCTGTTTTTAAAGCCAAGAAAGAGACAGAGAGAGAAAGAGTTTCGCTTAAAATTAAAGTAACATTAATGCAATTTTAGAGACATAATGTATCTTGGAACACTACTACTACTTCTCAACGGAAGTAATATAATTGAACATTAAAAACTTTGTTATTATTAAAAAAATTATTATTATAGTGTCCCAAATATGTGTATGCAAAAAGTATGCAAATAGTTTCCTGTATGACAAAGTTTCCAAGCGATCGTAAGGGAGATTATGAATACCTATGGGCAGTATTCACAGTCCGTAACTTCTTATTTCAAGATTATCAGAAGATCTTAATAAATAATATCTTAAGATACTAAATGGCTTAAGATCTTAAGATACTAAATGGTTCTCTAATTGATTCGTGACTTCTTAAAATTATACTTAAGATAGTCTTGAATATAAGATTTGATACTATGAATATCGGCCTAGTACCTAAAATCATGTATTTGTATCTTGAGACATATTAATTATTTTTTTAACAGTAACAAAATGTTGGCTATTCAGTTATGTTACTTTTCAATTGAAATTTTTTTTTCTTTCAATATATGACTGAATTGCCAACATTAAAAATTTCATTATTATTAAAAAAATTATTAGTATGTTCCCAAATACAACATTTTCCTAAGTATCACAGTCTTCTGTATGACAAAGACGGTAAGGAAGATTATAGTATCTAGGAACATGTACTTTGAAATACAATAATTGTTTTTTTAACAATAACGAGATCTTTAATGTTGCTCAATTATTACTTTTCAACTGAAGTAATATAACTGAGCTGCTAGCATTAAAAATCTCGTTATTGTTAAAGGAAATAATTAGGAGTGTGACTCAAGGTACAACATGCCTCTAGGTATCTATCTAGGTATCACAGTCTCCTTTCCTTTTTAGGGACGAACGAGTCGCTCATTATTCGACGAGGAGGTCGAGGACACTTTGAACCGAGTGGAGTGTGCGCGGATACAAACTCCTCGTCGGCCGCATCATAAATTCGCACTTAAAGCGGACACGAGATTGGCTACATATGCATCGCGCGGTACTAACAGTAAATTGAGTCGGGAAAACGTTACTCCACGCCCACGAATTCGCCACGTACCACCGCGACGTAACGTAACTCTCACGCGGCGTAAAACCGCGGACGCGCGGAGAGAGCTCAGGGAGTTGTAGAAAAAAAGACACGGCTCCATCGCCGGCCAGACGTCTCCTGCGATGAATTAGTTCCGCGTTTTAAACGCTCGGATCACGCGCGCGAGAACGTCGGCCCGTTCCAGGCAGCGATAAAAAACCGTCTCTGGACATTTACTATTGACCGCCTCGGCAAAAAGCGCTAGGCGGGCATGCAGATCAAATAGCGGACCATTCGCGCGAAGCGAATGAGAAGTCACGCGGTGTTCATCCGTATGTTTTCCCTCGTTGGCAGATACAACGAGCGTGGCTTTTCTTCTCGGTTCGAATTGTCTCGCCACACTCCTTCCTCCTCGATGAAAATTACCGGGATTGCTTTTCCTTATGGTCAGCGGCTTCGTTTGCTCATCATTTTATGAACCATCGGACCAGAAACGGCGGGACTCTTTCCGCCTAGCACGCTGGAAAACTGTAGATTCTCAGTATTCAAAGCCATACATTTAGCGTCATCTAAATTCCGACCGATGAGCTGTGATAAATCTTGCAATATTTTATGGAACAAAGTCGTTTCCTTATTCGTTCTTTGTCCTTGTCTCCCCCGGCTATTTTTCCCTCCGCGTCATCGTGGAATTTCAACCGGCCGGCGCACGCGGCACTCGATTACTTGCTGGACACTTTCGTCATCTGGCTTAATCCCATTTGTCCGGCGAAGCGCACGTGCTTGAAATGCGCGATCATCGCGCGGCTGCCGTTAAGCGCCAAGCACCGATCCGGATTGCCGCGCGAAGCACATTGCGATTTCGTTGACGCGCCGCGTCGTGACATAATCCAACCTTTCAGACTTCCGTCCGATGCGATAATTATCCGTAAAGTTAACGAGATCGCGATAAAATTTTCGTCATACACTTTCTTCTAGCGTTATATACGGTTTTCCATATCGCTGTAATATAATATCGTGACGAGGCGACTTTAATGAACGATCGAATTTTGACTTTTCATCGTTAGATGAAAGAAAAACATGCTATAATGTAAGTGTCATCTACGTGGTAAATTGAAATTCGATTGCCGTCGACGATCGTCGATACTTTTTATTTTGATAACGGGGACTTTAACATGCCCAGGATAGTTAGTAGTCACGCAGATCAAACACATATCGTGAGTCTGTGTGCGTCTGCATCGTATCGCTTGTAATTTTCCGCGGTAGAGAGGCTGGATAAAATGAGTCCGAAGCCTGGCTTTCAACGGAGGGAAAATCATCGGTTGCAGCTTGATGTATTAGAGGCGTGTGCCCACTGTACATCTTCGTAATCAGCTTACCCGGCCAAGTAAAAAACGTATTGATTATGAGTATTTTTTCCGTGCACTAACGTGTTCGCGATAGATTGAATATCTCTGCGAAAGAAAGCCATTTGAAAATGGATAAGGAATGTGTTACGAAGTCCTAATGTTTTTTTAATCGAAGTTATCAAATGATTTTAAAAGTTTTTCCTTAATCATCGGACATCATTCGCAGTCATATTATAATCTTTAAATACTATCGATATTCTTATAGAAATATATATATACATATACAGGGTGTTTCAAACCGCCCGTACATCTCTTTTATCTTGGAAATAGAGCATTTTAGAAAAAAATGTTTCAGACAAAAGTTGTAGGATTCTAAATGAGTCTAAATGATTCTATTCAGTGACCTAATCAGTCTAATCTTGGATGATGTTACCAAGATCAGAACAATATCACTTTGAATTTTTTAAACCCTCTATTTTTCGTTGCATATTCTTATAACACACTTCGAGAGCTTTCCAAAATACTATAATAAAATAGTTTTTCATAAAGTACTTTTCGAGTTATAAAGCTTGAAAGGTTTACGGTACATTAGTATTACCCAAGGTGGTCGACCGACGGCTAAAATCTCTTGAATGACGTTCAGAATCATATCCTGGATTTGTTAAGATCAAAGTCACTGGGGATTGTTTCTCTTATTTTCATTTTTGCACTGAAAATTCATTTTTATATGTGTACAAAATTCAATGGAACGTAATGTTTGTACAAAAACCAATGGAACATAACACCAATGGTGACAATTACAGAGTTTCGATATACTCTCCTTGCAGTTAAACATAATCTCAATTTTAGGGCGATAAAAGATATTATTGCAACTACAAAAAAGTATTTTTAATAATAGCAAAATTAGTTTTATTAAAATAAAAAGACTGAAATGTACCAATTTGACTATTTATTGGCTTAATGATATTAAAATTCAATGTGATGAAGATTTAAAAAATAATGTATTTTCTATATTAGTAGACAAAAGCACTGATTTAAACAATGATAAAAAATGTATACTAATCAAATATTATAAAAATGGCAAATGCATTACACATTTATTAGATTTAGTAAAAATGCTCGCAGATAGTGATATCGCAGAAAATATGTATAAAACATTTAGTGAATGTTTGAAAGCTCACAACTTAAGTATTAATATTATAGGCTCTTGTAACAATGCTAATGTAATGATGGGGAAAATGAATTGAAATTCTTTTCAATCCCATTTAATTAAAGATAACTCTAATATATTTGTATTGGGATGTATTTGCCACTCTGTTCATTTAATCGCTAGTCATGCTACAGACGAGTTATCTAAAAACGTGAGATGCATTCTCCATATTCATATTTTTCACGAAGTGAAAAGCGACAAGCAATTTTAGAAGAAATATAAAGTATTATGAAAAAGGAAAAACATCGAATGATTAATCCCAGTAAAACAAGATGATTAACTCTTCGAAAGTCTGTAAACAGAATTTTAGAACAGTGGACTGTTTCGCAGCAAACATTTTTACTGGCTGGTATTGAAGACAAAAATTCTATAGCTGATTTGTTATTAAGTTGTTAAAAGAATAATCCATATACTAAAGCCTATTTTGAATTTATGCAATATGTTTTCCCATGTATGCATACTTTAGATACTTTGTTTCAGTCTGAAAATATTTTTAATATTTAATTTCTAATTTATATACAGAATGTATACAATTTTTACGTTTATTATATTCCAATTTTATTAAACCTAATTATTTAACGCAAGAACATATTGCAAATTTGAATTTAAATAATCCTAACATATTTTTACTCATTGAAAATATAGGCAATGCAATAAAGATTATTCTGTCGTCATTAGAAGATGATGTTGCATTCAAACGTTTTACAATTTAAATTAAGATGTTTAAAATTTTATAAAACTGCTACAGAACAATAACTATTAAACATTTACCCTTGAAAGATAAATTTATAACTGAATTAGAATTTCTTATAGCAAAGATTGTATTAAGTAAAAGTGGTAACAGGATCATCATTAACATATGTATGTGATAAATATAAAAATTTAGTTCCTAATGTTAACGATATCATAACAGAATGGAATAAGTTACCATATTAGTTACCTTTTCTAAAGATAAAGTAAAAAACTTAAAAGAAGTACAAATTGAATTATTTTGGTATCAAATTTCTGAAATAAAAGATTTTAATGATCAATACCTATTTGCAAATTTATTCAGTTTAGCAAAAATAGTTATATCCTTATCTCATGTAGAAAGAACTTTTTCTAAATACAGATAAAAACAAATATATAAAAACAAAAAAACATAATCGATTAAGTACTAAAACTATGTTCATTATTACGGATTAAAATACAGATGAAAAATTTAAAAGTTAATGCTATTAACTACCCTTTAAAAGAGAAATTATTTTAAAAATACAATTCGAGTTACTATTATCGAGAGGAAGTAGAAATTTCCTTCACTAGTCAGCAAGATAATGATATATTATTAGACTCTGACGATGATCATTAGATTTTTGTGACTTTTATGTTATCAGAGAGACTGAAGTAATGTAATATTCTATTTCTATATTTCTTTTCTGCATTTATATACTATGTTAAGATAGTATATATATATATATATATATATATATATATATATATATATGTGTGTGTATATATAATTATACGTGTTCTTTTAATTTGGAAAAAATATATTTATTTATATATGATATTTCTTTCATTTTCATTATTCTTTTCGCATATTTTTGAATTTTCGCATCAATTTCCTTTTTTTTCTAGAGTAGGGAATTTTTGTAGGATTTTTTTTATAATTGGTAGAGGTAAATGATATTTCCGTTTTAACCACACTGCTTACATAATAAAATTTACGTACAATAGCATTCTAAAATTATTCCAATAGAAACGAAATCTGATAGATGAATGCTCAAGAAATTGAGTGAAAAATTGCAACTTTTATCATAGTCATGTATCGCATCGTCGCGGTAGTTTCTCGACTTTAGTTTCGCGCAAAGAAGAAGAGGGTGTTTATTAGAGGGCTCGTTCCGCAGATCGTCTGTTCAGAGAAACAGAATTCTCGGAGGTGCACAACTTAAACCCTCAACCGGGATAAAATTACTAGGGGAAGATTCAGAGGCGCACGTCCGATTCCAGGGACTGATAAAGACGATGGACGATATCGCACAAATCACCGGCTACAGCTTAACTGCTATTCGCGCAAATCCTGGGATGAGAGAGGGCCGACGACTCTCCGGCCAGGCTCCAGTTTACAGTAATTTATTAGGCGTGTAAACCTCGAGAGAGCGTGCGCGGCTCTCGTCGGCGGTGTCGAGGTCGACGTCCTTTCTTTCTTTCATGTGAGAGATGAGGGTCCTTTCATCCTTCTCTTTTCTTTTTCTCTTTTTTTTCTCTATTTTTTTCTTATTTTCTTTATTTTCTTATTTTCTCTGCACGTGCACCGTGTAGAGAAAACGATACGATTCGATGAGGGATGATGGTGCCGGTAGCCCCTAAAGTTTTATGGAGCAGTTTACGAGATAATCGTACACCCGCTCATTTGGTAACGGTGCGAGGGAACTACCTTTCGACAGTCAATCGTTTGCCCGCGGCGAATCTGAAGAACGATTGCGATGCACCGTTGCGATCCATTGCCGACCGCGAAAAAAAAGGGAAGATAAAACGATCTTGCGTTGCCGATGAAGAAAAGGCGGATCGTCGTAAAAAGTTAAACGCGAGTGACTGATAGCACGATGTGCGAAACGATCAGTTCTAGCGGGACATCGTCCTGCTCTCGCGTTATATGCTGAGCAAAAAAGGGCGTTTGCAGAACCCTTTCGTTAAGGATGTAATATCTTCTTACCGTAAATATTTACGAGATATATATTTCTCATCTTGTAGGCAATACATTAAAGATATAGTATTTCATTATAAAGAAAAAAGATATATAAAGAAAAAAGGTATATAAAGAAAAAAAATATATAAAGAAAAAAGATATATAAGATATGGTAAAGAAAAGAGTACTGAGAGAAAAGCGTTTGATATTTATAATTATATAATTGCATGATAAAATAATTATGGTTGAGCTCCATTTTTACAATTCTTACTGCTATAATATTATAGTATTACTCCTATAAATAGTCATTTTCAATGCAAACTGTATATTTTTTATATGTAGAACTACAAATATAATTATTTATATATATAAATAATTATATTCTTTCTGAAGTGCAATATAGTACACATTTTATCTTAAAGTTTCTTTTCATATTAATTCCGTTGGCAGAATTTGCGTGGCATGTCAGGATTTTTAGTAAATTGAAGTGAATTAGACAAAAAATCAAATTACAATAGTATTGAAGATTCTATTGCGTGTACAACGCCGTCGTTAGTCATTAGAATTTTTACATACACATATCACAAAATTTTTAATAAATGGATGTATAATAGAAAGAAAGAGAGAAAGAGAGAGACTCCATTGTTGTAATATTTGTTGTAATATTGTTGAAATGATTTGTGGCATTTGTGCTGTATACGAAAATTACAAAAAATGGAAGTTCTAATCAAAATTATTTTATCAATTATATATTATGCAATTATAATCACAAATATCAAATATTTTTTTCTCAATGTATGTATAAGATATAAGAAAAATGTAAAAATTGCGCCATCATCCCTCGTGTTGCCTCCATCACATGGGAATTATCGACAATCGCTTTCGTGCGTGTCGTGGTAGATCAGTGATTTCGCGCATTCGCGCGAGGGAAGATGACTCCTCTCTTTCTCTTCGGACAGAGAAACGGAGAATGAATTGCGCGCAGTATCGCGATCGTGAAGGGCCGAAGGATCGTATAGATCGGCTTATCCGGCGTGGCCGTATGGTTTTACTGCCAACTCCCCAACCTGGCGCAGATGACTCTCTCTCTCTCTCTCTCTCTCTCTCTCTCTCTCCCCCCCCCCCCCCCCCCTCCCCCCCCACCCCTCT
>Ga0157363_1002198_pt1 | contig 17025 bp, 7 predicted proteins | sample AttsexASBM1_FD_111477 | JGI IMG/M metagenome (GOLD analysis project Ga0157363, IMG submission 111477) | Fungus gardens microbial communities from leaf cutter ant in Ribeirão Preto, State of São Paulo, Brazil - Atta sexdens ASBM1 | ecosystem: Host-associated > Fungi > Mycelium > Unclassified ... | reverse complement strand
ATTACACGTAAAATATGAGCGAATAAGTAAAATTCCATAAATTTTAATTCATTTGGGTAGATTTTTATTTACCGCATAAATACTGGGATAATTAACCTAAATAATAACAAAATGATCACCATTAAATCTATATATACACTCTAGATACACACACTATATATACACGCTAGAGATATTTTATATTTAAACATAATTGTAATTTATTGTAATTAATAAAATTATTAAATCAAATTTTTTTCAATTTCTTTAAAGAAAAGTCTCTGTAAAAATACTTTGAAAATCTTGATTAATCATATATCCTAAGAAAAATACCACTAAGAAAAATATATTAAATTTTAATAAATATTTATTTGAATATTAAACATCTACAGTAAATAGATATTTAATAATAAAAAAATTTAACAATAAAAAAACTTACAATAAATAGATATTTATTAAATAAAAAGAAATGATAGTTAAATTAATGATTCTTATATCAAATCAATACATTTTTATATTTAGTAAATATTTAATTGGCACTATTCAAATGAATAATTTATTAAAATATAATATATTTTATTTCGGTGTATTTAATTATTATAAACCTACTATATTTCATCTTGTAGAATTATTCAAAATTTTACATGCATGTTTACCTAGATCGAACACTAATTGAATACTAAAATATTTACATGCATTTATTACGAATGTTTAACATTTAGGAAGATTCAATAAAAAAATTATGTGATGTGTATGCAATATATAATCTCTACGTGATTATATGAAAATTATCAATTATATTATCATTTTTTTTTGGATTATCATTTATATTAATTTTTTTTACAAGAGAATAAGTTCAAAAATGTAAAAAAGTCTGAGTTTAATGACCGATTTAAAATTGAGACATAACAAATTCGACAAAAAAAAAAGAAGCTTAATTCACTAATCATCAAAGTTAATAAATATGCGCAAAGAAGACGCATTTCTATTGATTCTCGATCATTAGAGAAACGGCGCACGCGATTCTCGCAGTCCGTTTATTACGCAACTTCGCAGCGCACGCCTACCGGAAAAGTTTCATTTTCGCAGAATTACTGGCCAGTTAGTCGAATCTTCTCTCTTGTTTTTGCTTAAAAAATTCATGAATTTAGATTCTATAAAAAAATCTAAATGGTTTATTGATTATCTCTAATAGAAATTACGATTGAACTTTATTCATAAAAAGAGAAAAATAAAAATGATATCATGTAAGCTACAGCAAGAGACAAAGAGCAATAAACAATGCAAATCACTTTATTCTTATTAGCGCAAAAAAAATAACGCAAAAATATTTAAAAAATAGCGCAAAAAATATTTAAAGTTGATTTCAAATAGTAACATTAAGTAACAAACAAAATTATATTTTTGTAGAAGCAGACTTTAATCGAAATTAAGAATAATACAACAAATTAAGAATAGTATAATTCCTCGGTTGTGATGCTCGGTCTTGATTTTCTTAAAGATGACGGATAATCGAATCCACGTATCTCGATGGTAGATTTTTAAACTGGAGCGCAATAATGCTTAGTAAAACAATATCTTGTTATGGGTATACGCTCTATTGGCTTCATCTCTCGCTCTATTTACGTACACATAACAGATAACATCGGTGACAGAGTATCGCGGACCTATTTATGTCGTCCATTCAAGTATTCGTAGGTCGTTTGCGTCAAACGACTTGATTCGAGAGTGCGGCCGGTGCGCGATGGCTCGAACCTCCCGAAGAATGCGTTCTATATCCGGTTTGCGTCTAGATTCGCATTAATAAACAGTTTAGCACGCCGAACCCAGGATGAGAGGGTACAATGCTCGTGCGCGCGCGCGCGCGCGCACATCGAAAAGAAAGGGAAACCTACTCGGCGAATCTGGTCCACGGGTCCGGTGTGTGACGTCAGATTCTCCCCATAAAAATTAACGAGATACCACGTGACTGCGCTCGCCCACGGTCGGGCCAATCGCGGGGCTCGGGATCCCTCCGAGTGACACGGCGACATACTCGGTTACGACGCGACGCGACATTAAGCCTGTTCTTTTTAGCTGAACTTCTTGCATGGTTCATCCTTTCTTTTTTTTTTCTCTAACATGGAAAGAAAAGGAGGAAAGAGATGAACCGTGCAAGAAGTTTAGAAGCTAAAAAGACCAGATCCATCAGCGAAGTCATCCTATGCGAGTGTTGCGAAAAGCACGAAAAAAAAAAATCAAGAATCATACTCAGGAAAAGATTCGTCGGAAATACTTTGCTCGTCATGCGGACAAAGAAAACAGCCGCTTGCATTGGGCGAGTGAGTAAATACGTTTACCGATATTTTAGGATCTAAAAAGTTCTTTTATATCGTTATCGAGAGTAATCAATAAATCAATAGTGCAAAAGAATTCTTATACGTCAGAACATGTTTGTATACTAATTTTATGACTGAAAAACACAAGAGGATATCGATATGTGAAAATTGAGATGATCCAACACTTGAAAAAAGAAATTGTTCGTTTGACTAAATTAATGGTAGTTCATCCTTATTTATTGCGTTGGAAAATGTATGGGTGATGTGAATGCATTTAAATTCAATACAATATGTTTAACTGAAATACGTATATACATTTTTTAATGAAAGAAATAAAGACGAACTAAATTAATTTAGTTAACTAAGCAATTTTTTCCTCTGTATAATGTGATTTTGATGTGGCCTTATTATTATGCTAATAAATAGCAAATTGGACGTACTAATTTGTGCATTGGTGTGTAAAGCTGTTGTCCATCGATCCATTCTAAATACAAAAGTAAATTGTAAACTTTTTAAAATTACAAAATACATATTTTACCAAACAACATAATAAAGATAATGAATTAAAGATAATATCGAGATTTAATTAGTTTTTGTACACTGAAAAATTTATTAAATTTAAATAATATAATATATTATAGGATCATATATATTTTTTTTTAATAACACAACTATAAAAATCAATGTCTTAAACGCTCTAGCTGGTTCTTAAATGCTTGTATGATTCTGTGAATTTATGTACTACGTATGTAGTTCTTTGAAACGCGCGTCGAAGTGAATAAATTTAAATAAATATTTGTTTATAAATAGTACTAACTAAACGTTTACTTACAATAAATAAACATTTAGTCAATAAAAAAATTATTAATGGTTAAATTAAATTAATGGTTCTTGTATCAAATAAAAATATACCTATATGTATATGTTTTTAACAATTATTGAGTTGGTACTATTCAAACAAATATTTATTAGAATTTATTCAATTTTTCCGTGAATTTCTATTAAACAAATATCTTTATATTAATTCGTGTAACGGCTCTACATGCACCGGTGCGGATGTAAGATAATGTAAGTTAATCTAATCCAATCAAATTTGCTAAAAGTTTAGATGAAGGAGAGGAAAGAATAAACGAGATTATTTAGATTGTAATCTGTATATTTGTATAGTATTGTCGCTTAAGAAAGAAATGTAGGCACTGCAAAGTTCAGAGTGTGATGCGGAGGCGTGAAATCGAGTGAACTCGGCGCAGTCGAACAGAAATTCGAAACGCGGCCGCGACGCAAACGCGATAACGCATGCGCGCACCTGTCCCCCGGACATCAGGCATTTCAATTAACGACACGCTTATACGCGACCGGCTATTATCGCGACGAAATAATACTTACGTAATAGGTCCGCCCCACTCTCCCGTCCACGGTGCGTTCCGCAGAATGCGAATTCGCAGCGGTCGCGCGTGCATGAGCGCCCGCGCAAATCGAGAAAGAAGTAAAAGCTTCGAAGAAAAGAAGACGATGAGACTTCGCTCAACGAGGGGATTACACAATCCCCCGCCTCAACCTAACCTTTCTCTCCCACCAGCTTAGCGCGAGCCTCCACTGAGGTAGGAGTTAAACGAGCGGGCGGACTGCGGAGGGACGAAACGGATAGATAGACGGACGGACACGAATGGGTACACAAGCACCGTCTTGTCTTGCAACATAATACAATAATTATGAAATTCGTGAGTTTCTAAACGATCGCGCATGCCGTGGACTTCGTGATTTCCGTTTATCCTGGCGGCGCACCGGTTTCTCAGGAATTGTATAGGACCGATACGAACCAACCAGAAACGACGGTCAATTTTTTGTGTGCAAAATTCATGCCTCCAACGCGAATTTGCGAAATCTGTCCTACTTTTTTTTTTATGACAATCTAATATTTCTGGTACGCGATTAAAGAGACGCACGCGCTCGGCGCGCGCTTCGCGTCCTAGTTTTTTCCCTACTGTCCTAGTCGCACGCGAAAGGATTGCGCCACCTTCATTACTCTATGACTCTCGCTGAGCCTACTATGATCGACGTCGTTGCTGAACTGCGATCCGAATCGCCAAATCAAATTGCGTTCTTGCGTCGTCTATCCTACAATCAATACAATCTCTAATCAAATCATCTAATTTTTGATGATGGCCATTTCGTCCACGTGACAGACGATACAAAAAAATGTAATAAAAAAAAGTACAAAGGTATAATATTAGCTCTTGACATCATTTCGGTTTTTTCTACAATCATTTTCCACTGATAACAATCAAAAGTAAATTTAATAAAATGAAGAACGATCGAGCAGGAATAGACATAAAAAGTTTCTCTATTCAATGTTTGACATTCAAAGAATTAATCTTTCGATTATTGTCAACACACTTTGTCTGCATATGATAAATTGAAAACTGCACTTGTAGAAGTACAGACAATGTGTAATAGCGACACAAATAAATATTTAAAAATATTTCTTCTTATTGAAAGATAAGACTAAAAAGAAAATATTAAAAGAAAAATAATTTAATTTAAAAACATTTTATCCTCATAAGGAATGCATTTCAAAATTTTCTTCAGTCAGAAAAGGATTCCTTGGAAGGAATTTTCTTCTCTTAGAGTCTTTAGATTTCTGATAGTAATGTATAATTCAAGTATTACGAATGACAATTAAAAGTAAGAATGTAATGTACGAGAATTGAAGATGCTCAATCATCCAGGTGAAAAGCACAAGTGACTATATTTAAAAGTATATATATATATTTCCGTAGAAGAAGCTAAATCTTCTGACTAGGAATTCAAGCTCACGTTCGACAAATTAGAAAAGTAACCGCTCGCGAAATACTCGCGTACAATCACGTCATTGTTGAGACGACCTTGAACGTGAATGGTTGTACGGCCTTGAACACAGAAATGTAGAAGATACTCGCAGTTCGGTGATGAAAAAGAACCGTTTTTGTATTCTCCAAACTGGTTTCGATGCGCCGCGAGCGAGCGACCGATCGTTCTGTTGCGAGGTGTGAGGTGCGAGATTCGCGCGGTTATAAATAAAAGGCCGGTGCACCTATGTGCGGATTCCATCTGATGCGAAATTAGCGGCGACGACAACGACAACGCTTTTCCTTCCAGGCGCTCGTCACGAATAAGCGCATTGTAATGACGAGGCAAGACACGAGCTCGTTTCTTTAACCCTCCGTACTTATTAACATTCATCAAGACCGGACCGCTTTCAAAATGCCTTGTATTCGTGGAACGCGATATCTCCGTGACAAAAAAAATTAACAGAGCGTGCGTAATTTTGTCCAAGCGCTTTAGATCCCCAATTTTATTGGTAGATGAAAAATTCTATAAATAGGTAGAATTTTAACAGAAATTTTGTCTCTACGTAGAAGAAGAGAAACACGATATATAAACTAAGAATTTTGAAATTTTGTGGTTAAAAAAAATAATAATTCTTCCAAACCACCCAAGACGTTTTTCAAAATGCCTGTACAAAAGCGACAAAATGAAACAAATTTTCACTATTTTGAAATAATTGAAGAAAGAATATCCTAATAAAAGATGTCCTTGTTTATGAAACAGGGTTTCAATTGTAAAGTTGTCGAATAATGGATGACCAGAGATTTATTATCCGGAAGTATTATTTCACAATCAAGCACAAAAGTCAAATTCTGACACTTTTTCACCTTTCATAGATCTGCCCGTTTATCAGGTCAATTTGTAAAAAAGAAAAAACGTTTAGCAAGTACTTTTTAAATATTCACTAACACTTTATTTTCTTTAAAAGAACATTCATCATTTCTAATTTTTCCGCGTCAGAGAGAGAAAATATATTTCGGCAGTCTGATAGAAACTGTCGAATTCAGTTGAAAGGCTTTCATCCGTAAATATTAGCAAGAATGGGGAACGCGAGGTGAGTGATTATGAGCCTAAATTTTAATAAGAACGCTGACAAAATAAATATTTTTGTTTATAGTACGTAAAAACAAAATCCGAATGGAGTCTTCCTTTTTTCTAGAAATTGAAGCCAATATATCAAAAAAGAATGGTTTGGTACATTGTGACACCTTAACGCCAAATATCAATTATTATTTATTATTGTAATATTTATTTTTCACAAGAGTTTACCGATATTTTACAAAAAAATATTGAGAACACTTTGAAATACCTAGAGTCTCAAGTTATAAGGAATATTTATATACATTTTTGACAATCATGTTAGATTTATAAAATAGAAGAAAATAATTTTGTTTCGTTATTTCTATGTAGGTTAAATTTGAAAACGAATATGTCCTCAACAAAGATATTGCATCAAGATATGATAACAATTTTGAAATATTTTCATCGTAATTTAAACTTTATTACAGACTAGGAAACTTTACATACTGAGAGAAAAATATCAAAATATTGCGAAAAAAATTTTACGATTTCTTCGATATTATTAGTTTTGAAAAAATTTAATCGTAATGATGAAATATTTCTCATTCTGTGAAACATATCTCATTAATTATAAAAAAATAGATGGTTTACTTGTAAGAAATAAAATTTTATTTCGCTGTATTTAAATAAAGATTTTACTTCAGCGAAATATATTTCTGAAATTAACTTTTTAAGTATCTTTTTCTTAATGCAATTTCAATTTCAAAACTGAAATGTTAGCAAAAAACAACAACATCCAAATTATTTAATGTGCTTGTTCTAGAAAGAACTTGCCGTGTTTCATTAAAATTTAGGAGATATCGTGTTGCAAGCATCTTTATAAATGTTGTAACACTTTCGATTCAGATCCGCAGGGACGATCCAGCATTTGGACTTTGCGAACATACATACATGTAGTGAATAGAAGTCTTGAATCGATAAAATATCTCAAAAACAAAACATTTGTGGAAAAAATAGTTCAAACAGAAGTTGTAGAATTTAAAAAATCTATTTACTGATTACATCTAGTTGACATTGGACAAGGTCGCCAAGGTCAGGTCAAGGTCATATCGATTTTTTTAAACTACATCCTATTTTTTATTTCAGAATCTAATAGCTGATGTCAAGAGCTTTTCAAAATACTATAATAAAGTTCATTTTCATTAAGTCACTTTCTGAGTTATGAAGCTTGAAGGTTACAGTAGGTATCACCGGCATTAGTATTAGAGAGAGATGTTACGACCGATGGCTAAAACCTCTTGAATGTTCTTCAGGATCGTACTCTAACATTTGTTAAGATCAAGATCATTGGAGAGTGTTCCTCATATTTCAATTTTACACTAAAAATTCATTTTTACGTAAAAATGAAAGTAAGAGGAACAATCTCGAATATTCTTAATCTTAAATTCAAGAGATTTTAATTGTCAATCGGATACCTTGGATAACGCCGTGGTGATATCACCTTCAAGTCTCATAATTCGAAAAATTAATTAATAAAAAAAATATCTTGTTGTAATTTCTATTTCTTCTCTTTTTCAAAGAGCTCTAAAAAATTACAAGATTATGCAATGAACAAAGGGGATTTTCATAAAAAAAAAATCTTAACGACCTTAACAACCATCCAAGGTCAAAAGATGCGAGCAGTAAATAGATCTTTTTAAAACCTACAACTTTCGTTTGAATCATTTTTTCCAAAAATGCTTTATTTTCGAGATTTTACCGATTCAGTTTTTTATTCACTCTAATGTATATACAGGGTATATTTTAAATAATGCCCACTAATGATACAGCTATTCTTAATAAAAAAAACTGAATTTATCATGCAATTTTCACAATAATTAACGAGATATTAATTTCTAAAGATTACTGAATAAATAAATAAAACTCGATGTATTAGGTGTGGGAAAAAGAACGTGGCGTTTTTCCCATTAGATGGCATTAAAAAAACGCTATGAACTTTTTCTACCTAATATAAGACAATTATAAGATATCTTTCAGTGTTTTTTGTAAAATATTTTGAAGTTGTTTCTTAAAAAACTCTTTAAAGGTATCTTAAAATTATCTTATACATCGATTTTAGACATGTTATTCATTGGGTTACTAAAAAAAAATATTGCGAAAATTGCAAAATGGTAGAGAACTTTTCCATTCAGTTTTTTTATTAGAAATAGCACTATATGAATGGGAGTTTAAGATACATCCTCTGTGTGTGTGTGTGTGTGTGTGTGTGTGTGTGTGTGTGTGTGTGTGTGTGTTTTCGTGAATGCAATGTAATGAACCGATTAAGAAAAGTTGAAGTAAAATATATAATATGAAAATAATAGTAAAAACGTAACACTTGTTGCAACGAAGAATGTGTTAAACTATGTATATAACAGTTAAAGTGTACTTTTCTCGAAATTGAGAAGAAAGGAAACTTATTGTACATTCAAAATCTAATCAAACGTCTCTTTCAATACTACATTTAAATTCTTTTTTTGTATTGAGAGTCGGTTAAACAAGGTTTTAACAAGGTTAAAAAGTTCCCATGGACACACGTCGAGTCTAAGGAAGTTCGACCTCCTCGTCTTCTATATATAGACACGTTAGTACGAACCGGGGAATAAAATTGTTGCCACCGAGCGAAATCGCAACATGTTCCCGGCCACGTCCCGACATGCACGTGCACTCGTAGTTGCCGACTACGACGGGGTTCTCTTTACACGCGACAGCCAATCGTAAACAAAGAGAGTCTACATTCGTGCTCGAGGGGCTCTCATTCTAGCGCGGTGTGTAGATAACGCAATAACTCTTCGCAACAACATTTGTCGCAAGAGATGAACTCGGTGACTGAGATTCGAGACAGAAGAAAATTTTTTTGCTGAATCGCTAACGGCAATTAATTTTTTCGTTCTTTATCGATCCAAGATAAATGTATTGCACATTTTAAACATATATACATATACATATATGCTTATTATGTTGCTAAAGAATTAACGAGTTTTACTCTAACGTGTTGCACACGTCATACGGATACCTACGGAAGGCGTTCTTGTGGCTGCAAACGACGGTCGTGAAATATTATCCCACTTTTAAGACTCCCTTCGACAAAAACGGCGTAATTTTTTGACGTGCATACTTGACTACGATACTTCTCTTCCGCATATTGACGTATATTCATAGACTTATTAGTTATTATCGTTTTAAATGAATCATTATATCGAAATTATTCCGATAATAAGAAAACTAGTAAATTGTAATGCTAAACATAGAGGATATCGGGACTGATTGTCATAGTTCTGATTAGTGACTTTTAAAAAAAAGTGCGGATGCTTGATTTTGAAATATTATATACGTTATAATATATACGTTATAATATACCTACATCCTTTAGATATTAAAAAAAATATTACTCGTGAAGTCATCATATCGTAAAAATAAGTTATTTAATTTTATGAAATTGCGAAATTGTGACAACTAATCCCGTTCTGGATTGATTGTCATTCATCCTAGGATTGGCAGTAGCATATTTGTTACAACACATAAAAAATACAATTTTTATTTTAATATCTGTTCTATATTTTGACAAATGATAGTATCTGTAGTATTAATACAAATAAAATAGTTATTTTAATCATAAAATATGTAATTTGTTTTTGTACCATAGTTTCTATATGAAAAATGAAAAAACTTATATATCTAGACAAAATATAATATATTTGTAAGTAAATTCTCTAAAAATGTGTTCTCTAAAGATATTAAAATTAATTATCACCTAATCTCGTTCAATCTACCCTACATAGCCATTTTTAATAAAAGAGATTGTATTCACAAACTTTGTCAGGATAATGATTAATTAATTGTAGCAAAGATCTTCTAAGACATTGTCATTTTCTATGAATATAGAGATATCGCGATTAATAATGGCAAATTTATCAGATAACACAATAGGTGATAAGAAAAATTTACTTACCAACTTCATTTTCTTAAAAATCGTTATAAATAATATATACAATGCTTGTGGTGCAAATCATTTTACACAACAAATTAATATTATATCAGCAATCTATAGTAAAAAAGAGAAATTTTTCTACCATGTCCTGTTTGAGTTATAAGTATTTTGACAATCAACCCCGTCTCCCCTATCGTTGACAGAAATGATCGACGAAATTCATTATGAGAGAGAGAGAGAGAATTATTTTGAGTAATTGATCAAGGAAGAAACATGGGGACGACTTTACAATAATTTTATTCCTATTATTTCTGTCATTATTCTATTATCTTATGTCGTATTGTATCATTATAGATACTATATCATTATATATTCCGTATATAGATATTCCGTTGAAATATTCGATAAATTGCAAAATCTCACTTTCCTAAAATTTAACGCTTCTTTGATTTGATGTTTTATCGCATAAAATATTGTATATACCTAACGTTAATGTAAAACAACACATTTCGCACAAGTCGCACTCGCTCTGTCAAAAGCGTAACTTTTTCTTTACGTCGTTGCTATTTGAATGTAATTTTGATAAGAAGAGCCTACGACCGCTTTGCCGCGTTAAGCTAAGTCTTATCATAATATTAGTTGTGCATACATACGTATACATGGGATATATTCGGTTCAGTACATTCAATGAATTTTTTCATCGAAACACTAAGCATTATATTATAATAAATATCGTAATGTTCCTTCCGGATTTTCTTTTGCGTAATCAGCAAAAATTATTCGTCGATTTAGAAAAAAATTTAAAAAGTTTACGTTTTCAGATGCAAATCATAGAATTTGCACGCGGATATCTATGTGAACTATCTAACAAAAAATAAAGCAGCATTGTTCATCAGTATAAAAATAGATAAGCTCATTTACTTAACCGTTGGGCAAATTGTTCGCACCTGCGAAACTGAAACCTGAGCGTTGATATGCGCATATATAGGCGGCGTTGCTTGTAAATTGCGCAAAACCGCGCTATGTTTCGCGACACGTTGAATATCGGGACCAAAGAATTTCATCCTTGCTATATTTATATATAAGAATATTCAACAAGAAAAAGCTGTAAATATATCACCAATTGTAAATCCGTCACATAATAACAATTAAATATAATTTTCATTAAGATTAAAAATTCTATTATATCAAATTATCAAATTTAATTAAATATGGACAATTTTTTAATTTATTCCATTCTGAATAATGCAGAATAGAAATAGGAAGCATTTAACTTTTTTATCATTTATTGACTAAGAATTGCATATTTGATAATTTTATATTAATGCGCTGATAAATCTTTATTACTAGATTTTATTATTAGGTTTTTTTGCTAAGATATTACTTAGAAAAAATTCTGAGGTCATACGTTATCGAGCTAAATAATTTTCAAGAATATTAAATAAATTATTATCAATCAATTAATGGATAGATAATAACATAAATTATTATAAGTAACATTACAATTTATGAATATTTCTTTTAACGACCTCTGGAAACTTCACAAGCACCTCGTTTGACGGGCTTATTGCTAGTGAAATAGTTTTTAAATCACTTTACAAAGCTCGAACGAGCCTTATATTCATACGTCGTTGAAAACGGCGAGTTTACCACGGATCTTTGACAGGTGTTATCGCGCGATTACCACAAGTGTACACGCCAGTTCTTTTCGCGCCTCGTCACATTTCTTTCTTTCGTATAAAGCGGCAGACAAATCGCCGAACGAATCAAACCACGATTTCATTGTAAATTATACGAGAAAGTACGCTCGGGCATTATTCAAAATCGCGATGATTAATCGAAGAGCCGCTTTCGATGATGAGTAGGAATAATTTGTTAACGCCGAGGCAAACAACGCGAAAGTGAAGTGTCGAAAACGTCATAGCTAGCGATAAAACGAAGAAGAAAAAGACAATAACCATTACTCTCTGCTCCTTACATTTTACAGCGACGAAATGGCAGCGTCCAGCCATGATTACAACAAATATTATCTTATGTTCCCATTTCCATCAATATAGATTGACTTTAATTTCAATTCAATTTAATCTTCATCTTTTTCTAGCTCTTATAATCAGAGAAAAAAAAAAGTTAATTGAATCAAAATCAAAATTAACATTAGTATTATAAAAACGAGCATGAATGATATATACTTCGTGAATTATCGAATCCACAATTTTATTCGATATACTTCCTATTGCTTCCCTCCATCCCCGCTTTCTTTTTTGTTTTATAATTCAGCTTAATTACTTTTCATAGATAGGTGTTTTAGACCTTGCTGTTCTTATTTCTCCGCAAGCGCATTTTTCGTGCGATTTTCATCGGCACGAATGTTTTTTTTTTCCTTTTCTTTTGTAAACTTAATAAAAGACGCAATGTAGATAGGTAAAAGAAATCCCACTTCCTTTCGTAAACACTCGCAAGCACTCTGGAAACTTTCCGCGTTAGGCAATCTCCCCCGTTTACCATCGTAGGAACGCGCCGTGGAAAACGGTGTGCAAAGACGGCAATTGCAACAGATGCTGTTTCGAGATTCGCTTAATCGTTGGGCCTTGAGGGCCTAGACCCAGTTACTCGGATTGCATTAAATGCTACGACCAAACTCTGCTTCGCGGCATTTCTGTCTTGTCTCAATTCCATGTCTTGACGAATGCGACGCAATCGCGAGCGGCAGAAAGCGCCGAAATTGGAGCATCGATCGGACTAGCCTGTTTATAACTCGATTCAATTTAATTTCATTACACGTATTGCGCGCATCGTGTGTGTGTGTGTGTGTGTGTGTGTGTGTGTGTGTAACAGATTCTATATTAATAAATTAATCTTGACTTAAGATATAATTAGAAACAAAGCAATTATCAAGTAATTTTCGCATCAGAGGTTACTATAAATTTAGTAACGAAGGGAAGTCTCAATAAAAATATTTCTTTTCGTGGAACAAATTATTACTGCATAATTTATATGTTCACTGAAGAAAAATTTTAATACACATTTTTTTTGTATATGTGCTAAGTAAATATAAAACTTACAGTAAATAAATATTTATTTATTAAAAAAAATTAAGTTAAATCAAATTAATAGTTTCTATATCAAAATAGAGTCCGATCGAAAAATCGGTTTCGATCAGTTTTTGGGATTCAAAAATCAGGGTTTCGGTTTGATTTCGATTTTGGCCGAAATTGCAACGCGTCGATAAGCGTTTAAAAAACAACTGTTTGATTTTCATTATTAATTCGTTGACAACTTGAATACAAACTTTGATGTAATCCTAATAATAACTGTGATTTAATTTCTTGAAAAGTTGAGGATGCAATATTATTATATTATTATAGTTAGATATTTTAATAAAATTTTGTTTTTTAAAGAGTACATAAATTTGTCATGATTTTTGAAAATCAATTCGTTTTGAGCGACAACTGAATATTTATTTTTAGTTTCGGTCGGACTCTACAAATAGATATACGTTTACATATTTAGTAAATATTTACTTGGAAATAAACAAACTTATTAAAATTTAATATTTTTTAGTGCAAGATACATATATCTAGCTACCGAAGTTGATAAAGTCTACTAATTAGAAACAAATTGTAGACACAAGAGTTATAACGGGGTCGAATGTAAGCATATAGATAATGGCGCGTAATTGTGTTACTAGTGCTGTGCCGTGACGTAATTTCGTTTGTCCAGCGTGTAGTAACGACCGTTTCTCCGCTCCAACTCGAATATCGCGAGGAAGAGGTGCGCGCGATCGATTCGCGGCTATAAGCGGTACGATGCCATCGCTTGCCGTCAAGCGCGCATTCCCGAGCTTTAAAACGGCGAAAGGGAGCACGCGGTGAGACTTGAGTTAATCGCTTCCACGGTATGTAATAAGGTTAAGTTCGTACGAGCGTAGTGCGAAAACGCCCGAGCGTTGCGCTGATGAGAACCGAGTCGACGACGACGATAACTGAACACGCGCGTAAACGGCTTTTGACGTGGTTAGTGGTACGCGGTTAGTGGTACGAGCGCACGCACGGAGATATTCGACAGGAGATAAAACATGATAATAACGCCGATGACACCGAACCGTTATTGGCGGAAAAACGTCGCTTTCGTTTGGTGAAAGTAAAACGAGAAATTATTAAAACAACATGACGCGCACGATACGACACATTATGCGCGATTACGTACTCGTGGAATTAGATATGCATAGATTCTTTTTATAACAATGAAAAAAATACGTTCGCGTGTCCAGTATAAAACTATTCGTATACAGAGGCATACAGACGTGGATATGATGTATGAATACGTGTAGAGATATACATTTACATTTAACATTTTTTTCTAGAATGAAACATTCAGATTTTACAACAACTTTTAAGAGGTACGGTTCAATAACGTTTATCGAAGTGCATTTGGTTGCGCGTATTATTAGCTTGTTATCAGTTATATGTAAGACACATTAATGTTACACTGTTATCAAATATCGCGATTCAGCCGATAACCTTCATCATACAATTTATTGATTGGAATTAATTTTATCGTATTTTTTTAGATGTGAAGTATTCTATTTCATCGACTTTATAATAATTTTCATTCGATGCATTAGTGTACTAACCCTAGTTATATACCTTAGTTATACACATTTTTTTTTTATTCTTGATAGTACAGTTGATGACACACTCAGATATCTGGGATTTTTTCCAAATTTGTTATCGTAACTTTCCGTAAAAATGGGCATGTTTCAATTAATTTTTTTTTCAATCGATGGAAAATTGATTAAGGAATAAGTCCTTGCGTAAAAATCGATAGAATTAAAAAGCTTCGAGATATACAGAAAATTCAAGGAAAAGGAAAAGTTGAGAAACACGAAAAATCGATTTAGCAAATTGGATTGAGGTTTCCGGGACCACAATGTGTAGCTAAAGTTAAAATCGATGTGCACTGATTTAATCTAAATGTAAAAGTAAAATGTAAATACTTTGAATTGTAAAATACAACATTTATGTAACAGTATAATAGAATGTATTGAGAATTTCACGAATTAACCGATTTCTAGATTTATATAAACACACATCTTTACCTCAATTTGTGTTTTAATATTCATCAGTAAGCACTGAGTGTATCCAATCGAATTCAATTTAGGTTTTTTTTAACTTTACATATGCACATAAAACAATGTTTTTACAGACAACCATTGATAAAATCCTCTCGCGAGGTATGATCTATATAACGAGTTATAAATTTATATTCGTTTCTTGATTTAATGAATTGATTTAATTTTGAGAAACTTTTTGTTTACACATCTAAATATATGTTGGCATTATACCAATTTTGCTTTAATTAACTACCGTTTGCTATTTTGCTTTATTTACCTGATAAGAGACGAAGATTTATTTTTACTTTATCACGCGGTTTAATTTTATGTTGTATATTTATTCATATTCCTTTTTATTGATTTTATTTTTATTTTTGATTTCATACGCGATGATATAATTCCTTCCGCTTTCGACTGATTAAGACTCAATATAGTAAAAATATATGTTATTATTCTCTTTCAAGAATAAATTCATTATGTTGATGCATCTTTAAATGTTCGTTATTTGGCCCGAATATTTCTTTTTACTGCTTTCCAAGAATCGAGTTTTATTGATTAAATACGTAAACACTTTGGTAAACTTCTTTTGTTCAACATCTTTTTTTATTAAAAACACTACATAAAAAGATGTCGCAACTCGAAAAAAAATATGTCTTCTTTCTTTCGTGCTTTCTCGGAAGTCGTTTTTCAATGACACACAATACAGAATTATCGCAGACAATTTCTCAAATTATATATTGAATGGTATCGAATAACGTTTACCACTACATAAACAGCATATTAGCAACATAAAACGCTAAAAATGCGCAGATATTCTTCGCGTATCTGTTCTTGATGAAAGTACTTATACAAATGATTTTTATTCAACTGCTTCTCGTTCGATCACTGTTGTTTGTTTCTCTCTGTCATTATAATCTCATTATAACATAATTGTCACATATTTTTAATATGGAAATTTCTTTTAATTTATTGAAAATTATCTCTTTATCAGTTCACATTTCCATACTGGAAAATAAATATATGCCAAGTAAAGGAACAAACAGCGAATGTAAACAAAATATTTGTTGACATTCTATTCCCTCACAGGCAGTGGCAGAAAGAACGTCAGGGGAAGTTTTTAAACGAAATTACCTTCGAACCTTGTTCAAATTGTTTCGTTACTCGACCGTTCACTATTTGGATAATAATCGGTAACAATCGTTCGATAAGTAGAAAAGGACTCACCTTCGAGCTTCATGCCGACTTCGAGGCACTTCTGAAAGCGGCAGTAGGGACACCGTTTCCGCTGCGTCTTGTCGATATGACAGGACCTCTCAGCGACGCACGTGTAGACCTTCTTATTCTGGACGGTGCGCTTGAAGAATCCTTTACAGGACTCACAGGTGAGTAAACCGTAATGATAACCGGACACCTTGTCGCCACACACGGGACACAGCTCCTCGATGATGATATCCTTAGTATCCGGGAAATCGGACGGGCAAGGTATCGAGCCGGTGACGATGCCGACCTGGCCCAGGCCAGGATGGCACAAAGTACCGCCGCCGGTCGGGACCGCACCGGCGGCGACGTTGCCACTTCCCGTGGCGGTGGCCGGTCCTCCGCTGACCGTCGCGTTAGCCGCGCCTGGACCACCACCTCCGGCAGTACCACCGCCGTTGCCACCGCCGCCGTTGCCGCCGCCACCGCTGCTGCTGGTATAACCACCTCCTCCTCCTCCTCCTCCTCCTCCCCCGCCGCCGCCGCCGCCGCAGCCACCT
>Ga0157363_1002197_pt1 | contig 17030 bp, 5 predicted proteins | sample AttsexASBM1_FD_111477 | JGI IMG/M metagenome (GOLD analysis project Ga0157363, IMG submission 111477) | Fungus gardens microbial communities from leaf cutter ant in Ribeirão Preto, State of São Paulo, Brazil - Atta sexdens ASBM1 | ecosystem: Host-associated > Fungi > Mycelium > Unclassified ... | reverse complement strand
GTTCCTAGTACAAAGTAGTCTACCTTATATACTATTACTCATGGTCCATGCTCACTGCTGTGCACCCTACCCTAATGACCATGTGTATAACATGAGGCCAACATATGTTGTCCATGTTGTATGACGTCACTTTATTCCAGAATCTTCTACTCCATCCTCCCAAGTCTTGTAATTAGTCTTGTGACTTTTGCCATCAACTTGTGACTTGATGTGACAGTGTGACTGATAAACCCTAACCCGGGTTGTTCTAACAATAGAAAATAAAATAAAATAAAAGAAAAATAAAAGAAAAGAAAAATGAAGTGAAAAAAGAAAATGAAGTCCACCATCAACGATCTTGATACATAGTAATAACTATTCATATAGATATGAACATATCATTGTATTAACATAATTAGTTACCTTCTAAAATTAGCCTGACATCTGCTATGACAGATGACAGCCCCCATCAGGTATGAGTTTTAATCATGTAATGAAAATAGCTTGCATACAGACTACTACTCTTTTGTATATATATCTCTTATTAGAAGGAACAGAGTGCATAGTGGCATGGTATAGTGTGGACAACTGGTAACTACTTACTTGTGGTATATACTTTAATAGAAAGCTGAGAAAGAATAAGCAATAATAGAAGGTAAGTAGTATTGGTAAGAGTTTGACTTATTGAAAATTTTTACATTAACTATCTAATTATAACTACTGATTATAGGCCATATGATTACTAAGCAGAGTGCTTCACAACACTCCTCCTTGTTTAAGATATCATCTATTAAGTAATAGAAGCAAAAGCAGATAAGCTTAGAGTATTTTTTAAGCCAAGAGATAAATAAAAATGACTGAATAAGGCTTGACTAAGATTTTTAGTCAGAATATCAGCAGGATTCTCTTTTTCATCAATGTGATATAGTTTAACTTGCTCATTCTCAATTAGATCTCTTATGTAGTGATAGTGAATATCAATATGCTTGGAGTACTTTTCTTATATAGGGTTGGATCTCTAGAAAAGTAAGCCAAAATTATCACTATAAATATGAAGAGTTGGAATATTAAAACTAACCTCATTGAGAAGATTTCTCATCTAGACAAGCTGATAACCACAATTAGAGAGGGCTATATATTTAGCCTCAGTTGAAAACAGAGCTACTATCTTTTGTTGGCAACTCATCCAGAATATTACTCTATGAGCTATTAGAGTAAAGTAACCAGTTACAGATTTATGTAATTCTGGATCTTGTACCTAGTCCAAGTCAGAGTGTACTACAACAGACTCATTGCTGAGTCCATCATAGAATATTCAATACTTGCAAGTATTAAGCAAATACCTATAAAGATGCAATTCTGCTTAGTAATACTCATTTGAGAGATTTACTATCTATTGGGCAAGTTTGACTACAGCAAATCCTATGTTAGGACATGAGCCAATTATTAGATATATTAGAGATTCAACTATTTGCTAGTACTTTTGATAGAAATTGGAATTATACTATTTATCATTAGATTTAAACACATAGCCCAATAACAGTGAAGTACTTTTTAGGTTGGTTGCTATATTAAATTGTGCTAGAACTATATTCAAGTACTCAGATTGGTCTACAAAGATCTTTCAATCTTTGCAGTTATAACTTATACATATTTCAAGAAACTCTTTAGTTTCTCCAAGATTATGGTATTCCCATTTTGTTATAAATTTTTGCTTCAACTCTAAGAGAAGCAGGAAGTCTTTTGAACTTATAAATGTTGTAGCAACCACTAGTCACAAAGACCAATGACTACACAGCAAGTAAATCTCTTAAGTGGATATAATGTGAGAAGTTCACAAGAGAACTCAACAAGGAGTCTCTTCTATATTAGAGTCCTATTTATACAAAACATGCTTGGTCTATGCTACTAATAATTAGTCCTGCCCTTATGTCCATGTTGCATCCTCATGTCCGCCTCATTTTCTACTCAAGGCTGTTTTAGAACGCTTTGGACACTAACAATTTTTATTCTCTTTTATTTTTCTGATTTTATATTGATGTTATTTTCTTTTTCTTTTTCTTTTGAACGATAAAGAGGCATGTGACATTGTAGTCACATGACAGGTCACATGATGTGACATCATAGGCCTAGAATGTGGTGGAAGAATCCAGAAAGATGATATTAGGGCACATGTATACAACATGGTAGCCTTGAGTAGGGAATGAGGCAAATATGAGGTTGTAGCATAGACATAAGGGCAGACATAATTATTAGTAGCACGGACCATGTGTACTTTGTATATATAGAACTCTAATTTAGCAGAGACTCCTTGTTGAGTTCTCTTGTGAACTTCCCACAATATATCCATTTAAGAGATTTACTTGTTGTAGATCATTTGTCCTTTGTAATAAGTGGTTGCCATAACAAAGGCCACCATGTTGTCTCTATATGCCCTGACATCATCTTCCTGACCCTTCCACTATGTTCTAGGCTTATGACATCACATCATGTGATCTGTCATGTGACCTCAGTGTCACGTGCCTCTCCATTGTCCAAAAGAAAAAGAAAAGAAAAAGAAAATCCATATAAAATCAGAAAAAATAAAATAAAATAAAATAAAAATTGTTAGTGTCCAAAGCATTCCATAACAATAAAGCAAATATCATCAACATAGACAATTGCTATAACAAGCTTTTTAGTTTTTTCATCAATAAAGTAATACATACTAGTATTAGATTTATATTGCTTAAATCATAAGATTAGTATTAACTTAGTCATAGTCTACCACCAAGATAAGCCAGCTTACTTAAAGCCATACAATGCTTTATGGAGTCACTAGACTTTTCTTTCTTTGCCAGATAGTCTAAAACCTTCAGGCTTTTCTATGTAGATTTCCTCATCCAGATCACTATAAAGATAGGCAGTTTTTACATTAATGTTATAGATATCCCAATCTTTAATGGCAGCAATAGCTAGAAATAGTTGTGCTGTTTTATAATAGACAACTGGAGGGAATAATTCATCAAAGTCAATTTCTTCAACCTAAGAAAATTCTTTTGCAACAAGTTAAGATTTGTAATAACTATCAGACTTAATGTTGAATACCTAGCAATTCTTAATTTCTTTTCTTCCCTTAGGGAGGTCTACAACTTCATAGGCATTTCTGTCTTTAAGTGATTTCAGCTTCTCAAGATAAGACTCAAGCTACTTCTTTTAAATATTAGCTAGCAATCTAGTGACATCTCCAAGGCTTTTGGGAATTGGGCAAGACTCTGCTGCATATTGTGCTAAGAGAAAGCAAATTTGCTCTACTCCTCCTTCTCTTGCAAGAAGTTTCAAATAGCTAGTGATGGCTGGCTCAGCTGATTCACTTAAAGGAGATGGAGTATCTATTCTACTTCTATTATTATCAACAATGATTAGGTGTTTGTCTTAATATACAAGTATCATCTGCCCACAAACACTTTCCCTGGATAGTACACTCCTAAACAGTGAACTCTACACTGTGTAACAAGCTTCTTTGGAGAATTTAGTAAATAGATTGTAAAGCTCCTTAAGAACCTCAAACAACACTATCTATTTCAGGTGATATACCCTGAAGGCACCTCTCAAGTTGAACCTTACAACTGAAGATACCAACTGATACTCATCTCACCAGTCTTTCTCAGGCTGCTAGAACTCTCTGAAACTTGCCTGAAAGTGATAAAAGATACTAATAATGCTTACTCAATAAAAGAGAAGTTAAACTGCTCTCAAGTGGAGGTATTCAGATAGGAGTTTTTTCTCTTACTCTCATCTACTTATGGCTTATGTATTAGTTTAAAAATACAATGAATGAAACTGGAGAATGAAGCTAAAACCATAATGAAGCCTACTAAGGCCTCATAAGCATATGGCCATTTATTTATCTGTAATCCAATATCAATCCAATAATCAATCTTTACTTGTGAGAGCCTATTCCATGCTCCTTGTTTCTGTTTCCATAGCTGCTCCTTCCTGTTTCTTCATTATAGACTAAGTTGGCTTCCAATTTGATGGATACCTGCCCTATTCAACTGTCTGAACATATGTAACTTGGTAAAACTCTCTTGTGAATGCCCATAGTTCATAGTTAGTCATTTGTAAGTGGCATTACTTATCCCTAGAGACCTTTCCTACTTGAGATCTGGTTTGGTTAATGACTACCACACTACCTCTCAACTGCTGTTTGCTCAAGGGAATCTAAGGCATCATCTATAAATATAAGGTCTTCTTACTAATATCTTCAAAGAGGTCTTATATGCTAAAAACCTTAGAAGATCATATATTTTTTGCGAAAAAACCATTTTCCAGCATAATAGTGCAAGTTTGTTAGCATGAACTTCAGTGGAAAGAAATATATAGGCTCTACAGCCAAAGACACAGAAGTGTGATGTTTTGGGTTTGTTGCCCAAAAAGATCTCCTAAGGTATTCTTTACTTGAGATGTCTAACAAGTATGCAATTGTATATATAAGTTGTAGTTGCTTTTATAAATTTCCACTAGAAATCTGGTAGGCATGATTTAAGTTGTATTAACTGTGCTTTATCAAGCAAGGTGCAGTTCAATCACTCAGAATGACCATTTTGTTGATATATGTGGAGTACTAGTATCATAGATAATCCCATGCTCTCTTAGAAAGGATTGTAATTCCTATGTTATATATTCTCCCTTATTATTACTATGCAACTTCTTCACAGGATAGAAAGTAGTTTTTTACCACAACCAGAAAATTAACTTAATTGCTTCTGCAGCTTCAAACCTTTTGTACAAAAAGGCAATATTGCAATAGTAGAAATAGTATCACAAAATGAGCTACTCACTGGTTGTAATACTTGAGCTTAATAGTGGTTCAGAGGTTCAGTAAAAGAAGATAATGATGATAGGTAATGAGTAGTATCAACAAGAATAATTAATAATAATTGATGTTGTTAAGTCTGAGGTCTAATCTTCAGACACAGAGATATATATACAAAAGAGTGATGGTTTGTATGCAAGCTGTTTCCATCACATGATCAAAACTCATATCTAATGGGAGCTATTATCTGTTATAACAGCTGTCAGGCTAATTTTAGAAGGTAACTAATTATGTCACTACATTGATATACTTGTATCTCTATCACTACTTATTGCTTTGGAATATACCATATATCATCAGAAATGATTTAATGAGCACTTTCCAATGCAAGTTTGATTGTATGAATCTGTTCAGCTGTTCATGAGATATTAGCAAATGAAGCTTTTATAGTTACTGATGGCCTGATATCTCAGTTGTTTGTTGTTACTTTTGTACATCCCACATATGTGCAGATATCTCTTATTTAAAACTTTCCAGCACAACTTAGCTTGTGAGAATTGGTCCACTGGTTGTGGAGATACAAGCTAAATGAAGTTTGTGACAAATGGTTATCAAGAAATATAATCATCCACTTGTACTTTGAATAAGACAAGGTGGGGAGCTCAAGGAGATCTAAGTGAATCAATTCTAGAGACTTACTGGAGTGAGTAGGGCTCTTAGGAAAACTGTATTGGTACATATTTCTAAGAGTACAACTATAGTAGACATATTTCTGTGTTGGGAAACAGATTTTTTATATCTTCAACATTGTTAAGGACATAATGCATGACCTCATCAGAGGCATGTTCAAAACAACAATGTAAAGTCTTAAAGTCTAGGTGTCTTGTTGCAAGATTCACAGGATTAAAAACATTATGCTTGAGAATACAAGTCCTTATAATCTAGATATTGCCCCAAAGGTTGGAAGTTGCTAATAGAACCACATCACCAGACTTATTACAAAAAGTAGAACTACTTTTATCATCTTCTACTCTTAATCCAGACTGAAGAAGTTGCCCAGTGGAAAGAAGATGCATCTGTATATCAGAAATACAATATACTGGCCATAGTTTTGACAAAGCAACTTTAGTAGTACCTTTCTCAAAATAAAAGATTTTATGTTCAATCAGAACAGTACCAGAAGCAACCATAAATAGTGGTGCTTTTAAGTTTGCAGTCATATTAGCAAAGTCAGACTCAAATAGAGTAAAGTAGGCAGAGACACCAGAATCCAAGAACAATTTATCTTCATAAAAGCTGCCATAAGGTACTTTTTTATCCTTACACAAAAAACATAGCACCTTTTCACATTTAGAGAGATTCACAGTAATAGATGAGTCAGGTAGAACAAATATATTTTGACTCAAAGCTATATATACATAATTAAGAATAGTTTGCATAGATGTTACAAACTTAAGACCTTAGGGTTGGTCAAAAGAAAGAACCTTGTATAGGGTTTACACAAGAGAACTTGATAGAAAGCTCTTTACAAAGTAGTCTACCTTATATACTCATACAGATGGTCCATGCTAGCTACTGTGTACCCTACCCTAAATGACCATGTGTCAAGCATGAGGCCAACATGTGGTGTCCATGTTGTATGACGTCACTTTGTTCCAGAACCTTCTCTTAAGTCCCATGATTAATGTCGTGACCACACCATCAGATGTGACTGATGTGACAGTGTGACCAATCACTTCTAACCCTAACCCCAGAGTTCTAAAAATAGAAAATATGAAAATAAATTGAAAATAAAATTAAAATAAAATAAAAAAATAAGAAAAGTTAAGTCTACTTTTTGCGTTCTTGACAATAGATTGGGTAGACTGAGTCAAGGAGTTTAGTGAATCATCAATCTACAAGAAAAGAGAAATATTGCAGTTATTCTCATAGAATCTCATATAAGAGAAATCAGGCTTAGCAATTTGAGGAGCAAAGTTCTGATCACTGGAAGTTTGAAACATAGCTATTCTCTGGTAGTTGGCAAAGACTGACATTGGACCAGGTGTTCCCATAAAAGTTCATAAGTAAGCCCAAAGAGCTTTAGTATTAGGCTGGTTATACATTGACAAGTTATCTAGCAAAGTAGAATTAAGAACAGCCAAAGCTTGAAAGCTCAAGAAGTTTCTCCTGGTTATCTTATCTATATCAGTAGTCTGAGGAAATGCCAGAGCACTCAGCATATCTTCAGTAGTAAAGACAATCCTAGAGTAGGTGATGAGAGAAAGAGTTGATTTAACACAGATCTTCTGAAAGGAATAGTTAGTAAGACTAGTAAGCTTAGAAAGAGTAGTGACAAAGTTGGCTATTGCTGTCAATTAACATATATAAGGTATAAGAGGATCCTATAGGCATGAAGCAATTTATAATCAGCTCAATTCATAACAGACTTAGGAGCAACAAGATGTCAGCTCACTAGTAGAGTTGGTTAAGTCCTTCTTATTAATAAAAAGCAGTACTAACTAGAGATCAAGGCAATTGGAACCATAACCTGTTAGAAGGAACAGAGTACACAGTAGCATGGTATAGTGTGAACAACTAACAACTACTTATCTGTGGTATATACTTTAACAGAGAGCCAAGGAAGAATAAGCAATAATAGAAAACAAGTAGTATTGGTAAGGGTTTGATCTATTGAAAATTTTTACATTAACTACCTAACTAGGACTAATGATTGTGGGCCATACAATTACTAAGCAGAGTGCTTTGCAATACCTTTATGTCTAAGAATTAGACCTCAGACATCAATTATCATTATTAATCATTATCTCTCATTATCATTGAACTTCTAAATCACTTCTAAATCACTGAGAGTGCACTTCAGGTTCAAATATCACAAACAAGTAAGTAGTTCATTTTGTGATAGTTTCTACTAATGCTGTTTATATCTGTGGTCTTGACATGTTGTTTGATGCTATCTCTATTGTTTTAGTCTCTTCTAAGGTGTCTTCTTCAGTGATCTTTAGTGATCCCAATATTTCTTTTGATACCTCAATGCTAGTAGCTTCTTGTCTAGTTCTGTCTATCTTGTTTGTTCAGTATTCTAACCACAATGTTGTCTTGATGTTTTTTTTTCAAAAGTCTAATTGTTATGATGTTCTAGTGTTCTAACTACTATACACTCTTCTTTTGTTTGTAAGGTAAGTCTGATGACACTTTATCAAATATCATGATTCTAAGCTTAGCTTAGATTGTAGCTTAGGCAAAAACTTGAGTAAAAGAGAAGAAATAAATCAATTTGTAAAGTATAGATACATGTCAGAATCAAAGACAGTGAACTCTATTTTATTTTAATTTTCTTTTCTCATTTTATTTCCCTTTTCATTTATTTTTATTTTTTGAACTTAAAGTTAGGGTTAGCATGATGTCATATGACATAACATGGTATCACACATTAGTCATATATTACAAAGAACATCATAGAAGATTCTGGAACAATGATGTCATCTCACATGTCAATAACATATAATATACATAGTTTTTAGAGTAGACTAAGATTAGTATAGTATGGATCAGTAGTCTAGTATATATAAGGTAGACACTTTTATATTTGGAACTCCATCAAGTTTTCTTATATTAATCCTAATACAAGGTTCCTTTCTTGACTTAACACTTTGTGTCTTGAATTGTAACAATATAAGCTTGTATCTACAACTATATATATCTAATGTCTATAAGGAAAGAGAAAGGTATCCTTGAGAAAAACAATGAGAAAAGCATAAGAAGAACATAAAGAGATTATAAATCTGGGTAAACTTCACTTGACTTAAATACCAAGCAATGAATATCCAAGGTTATAGTGCTTAATGTAAGAGTAAAAGACATTATAGGAGAAAATTTTAGGTAATTATGTAATATTTACTTAGTAATATTACCAGATAAGAAAAAAGGAAATATATTAACTCATAAGTGAGCAGAATAAGGCTTTGTATGAGATAACTCAGAGAAAAAAAGATGTGCTCTTTGAATAGGATGTAGCACAGAAAAAAGTGCAGTCAGACTTGAAAACACCAATAGAAACATGTTTTTACACCAGAAATCCTAAGTTCTCTAGTAGTCAGCCACTAGTCAGCTACTAGTGCTCATGGTTAAGACTTCATGAAGAGCAATTGGATACTACATTTACCAGAGAGACAATAATGACCCTAAGATTATATGAAGTTCAGCTTTTTGTTAATAGATCTGAGACAGCAAAGATACTCTCATTCTAAACAAGAGTTATGTGAATTGAGATATACTTGATAAGCTAGTTGATGATTACTAGAATAGTGTCAAATCCAGAGAATGATAGGAGTTTTTTGATAAAATCCATGGAAATGAAATATAGTTATTTAGAGATGAGAAGTTGTTTGAGAAATCCATAGGACTTGTGCTACTGAGGTTTGGATTACATGCAAGTGATATAAGACTTGCAGAATTATTATATATCTGTATAGAGACTTAGCCATAAGTATTTATAGTGAATGAGTCCTAATGTTTTTCTTTTGACCAAAATAGCTGGCTAAGATATAATTATGATTATACTAGAGAATGCATATATAAAGATTGCCAGAGCATAGTATTGTCAAGTGTAGTCCACACTTTTTTTTTTTTTTAAGTCAACAATTTATTATGCAGTTACCCAACATAAAGAACTACTAAGAAATTGAACCCATAACCTCAAGTAGGTTTGAGGTAAGCATAATACATATGGATGGGAGTTTCTTCCACTATACCATCTCTTCCCCATGTAGTCCACACTTGAAGAGTAAAAATCTAAAGAAAATATAGAGTTTAACAAGTATAAAAACTTATCAAAGTCTGACAGACTTTGACTTTTTAGAACAATCTTGGTCTCAACTTATGTGTTGTGTCTCCTACAAGCCACAAGATTGCAATTTTAGAAAAAGACTTTGGAAATAAGAATTATGAGTTATAAGTAGAGAAGTGTATTGCTATTAACACCAGAGTTTGGTATCAACTTTAGTTGATTATTGGGCTAGCTATTACAGAGTAACTACTAGCCTTAAATACATGAAGTAAACTAAAGGAGTAATTAAGTAGATCTCTGAACAGATATTTTAGTAGTGAAACACTAAAATGAGTTTAGGTTGAATAGGAGAAAACTCTGTAGTATAAAAGTCCAATTAATTTTGTGGTATTTGAAGAGGATATACAATGAAAACAGGTACAAATAACTACAGAGTTTGATATAAATAAATAACTGTGGAGTTTTTAATAAAAATCAATCAATTATAAAAGACCAAAATACTAACAGAGTTTTGATACAAATAAGGCCAAATAACCACAGAGTTTTGATGCCAAAATGATCATATTGAAGACAAATATGGCTTAGAGTTTAGGCTGTGACAGATATATAAACTATTATCAAGAAGAAAAAGACCAGTAAGGTCTGTAAAATAGTTGTCTTCTATAGGGTTATATTCTGCAGCAGTAAGTTCACTAGAGAGTGGTATACAGATATCTTGGTAAAGAGTATCATGATTAATAACTGTTGCTATATAAAGTAAAGGAATGAGTAAGACTATAACTTCGATAGAAGCAACAAGTTGTTTTTGGGTAAAAATAGGCTTGAAGTTATAAGAGTTAATCATAACATAGCTAGTATGTCCCTCTTTAGAATAAACTTCCCATTGTCTAGTGAGAGCATTTAGTTTAATACTAAGATAATCTGAACAAAACTGAATAACAAGTTGAACTATTATCACATTCCAATTTAACCACATCTATTCTATCTTAGATGACTTTGCTAGACTCTTGCTAACTCTATGGATCACCATCTCTGATATCTGAGAATCATTAAAAATCAGAATAATGCTTAATAGTCTTCTATTAAGACTTAAGTTAGAGTAAAAGAATTATTCTTGTATTGAGTAATACAAGAGAACTTAATAGAGTTCCTAAGTGCAATATATCCTACTTATATATACTGGGCTGTTGGTCCATGCTACACTAAACCTAGCCTATTCTAAAGAGCATGTATATTATATACCATTGATATGTAGTCTAATATCATTGTTCCAGAATCTTATATATCCTTCTGTGATATGTAATCATATAACCATAACATGTGACTGATATATAATACTGTATCTAATCATGTAACAGTTTGTAACAGTAATATGTGACTTCATGCTAAACTCTAACCTTAAGTTAAAAAGTAAAGTAAAGTAAAGAGAGTTCATCATTCACAATTCTGATATCTCCATTCTAAATAACTACTCTAGGTAGCATACTTAGTATATAAATCAATAGTTTACACTGTAAGCCTTGTTCTGAAAATCAACTAAAACTATCACTATTTTCTGGTATTAGTAATAATATACCTTTTATCTTCTAGTAAACTCATCTTCTAATTATGTACTTAAGTATCTTATCCAAAATATATAACTAGTACAACTTGTAGAAGTACAGCACACAAGCTAAAGTTCTGACCCCTACTTTCCATAATACTTGCTAACTCATTTTGAACTTCCAAGAGACCATCATCAAATCTCAGATAATAAGGTATAAACTATATTTAACAACTGTAAGGGATACTTGGACCACTGTGCTTGTTTGTAAGTTGATACCTTTGTAATGGAAAAGTATCTAGGATTCCTATGATTTATATGTTATGATTGAAGACTTAAAATGTTAAGTCAACAAAAAAACCTTGTATTAGAGTTAATATAAGAGAACTCAATAGAGTTTTTAAGTACAAAGCATCTACCTTATATATACTGGGCTAATAGTCCATACTACACTAAACCTAGCCTACTCTAAAAAGCATACATTATCTATAAGATTAATATATTGTATAATATCATTGTTTTAGAATCTTCTATATCCTTCTGTATAATATGTAATTATGTAACTATAACTGTGATATGTGATATATATGTGACAGTCTTGTAATAGTCATGTGTGACATCACACTAACTTTTAACCCTAAGTTCAAAATAATAAAATAAAATTAAAATTAAAATAAATAAAGTCTACCATCTTCAAGTCTAACACTATACTAATGTCAATAGAAAGAGCAAACCTTCCAGATAGTGGCACCAAATTTTGAAAGCTTTAGAAATAGCTAGAAGTTTCTTGTTTTATTCATGATAGAAAGAATGATAGTAAGAACATAGTTAGAGATGTCTATTTTTACAATGAGTTAAACATTAGAGATTTAGTAGGTTAGAATGGATATAGAGATAAATGTATTCTTTAGGATGTTGAAAGCATTATGGAAGGAGTTGTCAAACTTCCAAGTGATATCCTTCTGAATGAGATAGGTCAGTAGAATAACAATATCTAAATAGTTGAAGATAAATCAGTGGTAAAAATTTGCAAAATCTAAGAAGAACTAAATATCCTTGACTTTTTTTTGGTTCTGGTCAATTCTGAATAATCTTGACTTTTTCATCTAATATAATAAGTCTGGAAGGAAAAAAGATATATTCCAGATACTTTACCAACTCAGAGTAGAACTTATACTTCTTTGCTTTAGCATAAAGACTAGCTTTGCAAAGGTTTTTGAGTAGTTTTTTAATATGCTAGCAGTATGTGAACATGTTATTAGAGAAAATAAGTATATCATCAAGGTTGATCATGACACAAATGTCCAAAAGATTGGAGAATATATTGTTCATAAATTGTAAAAAGGCTGTGAAAGCATTGAATGGTATTATAGACCATTTAAATAACCATAATGAGTTCCAAAAGTAGTCTTCTATTTGTCTCCATCAGCTATGTAGACCAAGTAGTATATATGACAAAGATCTATCTTGGTATATATACAGGTTTTATAAGATGAGTTCAGTAGGTTAGAAATAAGCAGTAGTAGATAGCAATCCTGTTTGGTAATGTGGTTAAGACTGCAGAAGTTGACACAGAGACATAGTAATCCATCTTTCTTCTTAACAAAGAAAACTGGAGCACCATATAGGGAGAAAGTTAGTTGGATGCTAAAAGAAAGTAAATAGCACCAACCACAGATTGCACACCTTTATCCAGATTGATTTTAAGGTTATAAGGATTATGAAGAGGAAGAATTTCAGCTTTGGATTTACTGAAGACATCAGCAAATTTGTAATATTCAGAAGAAATGCTTGAGAGGTTTGGAACAGCCTCTACAAGATATATGAAGCTTGCCTAAACATCCAAGAAGCAAAGACAAATTTGAAATTTGCTAAAGCTTGAAAGTTTTGATGTGTAAAGGGAAGTTACAGCACTAATTATAGTAATGTTGTGTTGCTTAAAAGTAGACATAGAGATCTCAGATATTAGTATGAAAACCATGGGGTTTGATAAATATATAGAGTCATCAAAATTGATGGTGTGACTAATAGAGTGTTGACTGCAATACAGAGTAGAGCAAGATTTTTCTACGAAGGTAGACAGAAATTTATTGACCTATTTATCTAATCAATCAATAAATTGTGGTAAATGAGCCAGTTGTATCTAAGGACCAAAGAACAGAAAAAATCAAGCAAAATAATATAGAAGTCTACATTTATATATTCACTGGAGAGAAAGATAATAGGCAAAGTAACAATCTTAGAAATAGTGCTGTTTAACAAGCTATTAAACAAGCAAAGAGTAATAAGTAGGATTTCAGAAGTCTTCAGATTGTGATTATCTATGAACTTTAAGTCTATAAAGCAATAAGTAGACCTAGAGTCAACTAGAGCTCAAAATAGGGTTTTATTAAGATGATCTTGACTAAGGACTAAGAGAGAAAAAAGAGAGACAAAGAAAGAGTAGGGATTCAAAAGAGCAGATATGTTGAGCTAGATCAAACTTATTGTTGCATATAGAAGTTCAATATGACCCTCAGTCTATATGAAGTCCTAAAAATCACTTTCTATTTTTCTGAAGATCTCTTAAAAGCAGCTACAAAAATACTACAGCTCTCAGAAGAGACTCTAGTTTGCTTCCTGAGGCAAGAGTCCAACTCATGATTTCCAGCCCCACAATAGAGACAAATGTTATTGTTAAGTCTATCTCTACACTTGTTACTAGTTAACTTGCTATTATTGATCAGCTTAAAAGAGAGATATATTCATAGGATACTAGACTGTTTCTTGGTGGTAAGAACAACAAATTAGAGACCTTAGAAGGTGAGAATATAGCAGACAGTACTGCTAGGAATTGATTAGACCAATTTTGAAGGACTGTAGGTTTGTAGAGAGGAAAGCCTTATCTTTCTTCCTAGAGTGAGACTCAAAGGTCTCTTTCTCTACCTGTTATATACAATTGGGCTCACAGTTGCACTTCCAGTAACAATGATCAATAATCATTGTCAGAGCATATATATTCTAAAAAAAGGTGAGTTTTTCTTGCTTCTGGGTAAAGATGCAATCTTGGATCTAATTGGACAGACCTCAGTAATAGCAGTAATATAGAATACTATTTCTCTAACCTGATTGAAAGGCATAGCATATAAAATTCATATCATAAGTAGATATCTTGTCACTAAACTTCATGTAGAGATTATCTAATATATTAGCCACCTTACCTACAGAGTTTAAAAGACTAAAATGCTAATAGAGCTTATCAACAAACTAGTTACAATCAGATAACCAGTCTTGGAAGATGCCCTGATCCTTCCAGTTAAGACCCACCTCAAACCAGTTATAAATAACTCTTAAGAGATAGATTAAACTTATCAGACTTAATACTACTCAAAGTATTAAGAATATATATTTCAGTCTCTTGAATTAGTTATAGGTCCAGAATTTTGATTAGAATTAAAAGTATTAGTGATCCAGCTGGAAACATCAGCCAGTTGTTCATTAGTTTTATTGCTATGCTGGAGTTTTGATAGTGAGTGAGTAGATAAGTGTTAAGAATTATTAGGTGGATTAGTTATGGGAGTATTCTTCCAATTAGAATTATTATCTATGAATAATACTAGAGCCTGAAATAGGTAAAACTGTCTAAACTACTTGAATATTTTAAGAAAGGAGACTAAGGAGAAAAATAGCCTTATTGATGGAGTTGTGAGCACTATTAAACATTTGGAAGAAAGGCTTTAGAAAGATGTTTTCCTAAATAAGAGACAGAGTTAAATAGTGTTCCAAGAAAAGGAACAAGATTTAAGAAGTTATAGTAGGAAAATATTATTAATACTAAAACCAACTAAAAAGCCATGAAATGTAGATAGAACATATGCTTCTTTCTTTCTTACTACCATCTCGCATGGTAGTACCCAATAGAGAATTAGTGAATATAACACTTTCTTCTAAAATTTACAACTCTTTCAACCCAATTATTCAAAATAATTCAAGCATAGACATAGACATAGATATATATAAAGGCAGGTCTGCTTCTTTGAGTACTAACAATTCCAGAGAGTTATTGACTCACTCAAATTGCTCTTCTATCCTCTACCACAAAAGAATAGAAGACATAAGTAACAAGCTATCTTGGAACAAACAAGTAAAACTGAATGAGAAGAAGAATTTCTTCTTATCATACACAATATCTAAGATAGGAGAAAACAGAATGGCTAATGAGGATACAGACCAATCTTCCAAAGATGGAGAGCAATCAACAATCAACAAGACTACAGTCCCAAACAACACAATCATTCTACAAGACAGAGGTGTGGACAATATTAACAGGAATACAAGTATACCTTATGGCCTTGAAATGTCTTCCATTCCATATGGGAATTATCAACCAGCAGAACTGAACTCTTAGGATGGGGAAGCTTACTCCTTTTTTATCTATGGCAATAATGAATTTTTAGAAATCAACTCAAAAAATTTCTCAACCTCTCTGTTGTGAATGGCTAACCATATTCATATTAAATAAAAATAAGGTAAACAACATTGAAGAACTTGAGTGTTTTGGCTAGGTGGCCTTGTCATTCATTTTATCTATTTATGAATCAGGATGGAGCCTGTTAAAAGCTAACAATAATAACAGAATATTTAGACAAAATATTGCATCCAAATTCATCCAGAAGACTACTAGCAACAAGCCTAGCAAAGGAGGGAAATCAAACATCAAAGACAAACAAGTAGAAGTCATAAAAATTCCTCCTCTTATACTGCCTAGGCCTTCCAAAGAAACTTTGGAAAAATTGAAATTCTTCTATAAGAAAGACATCAAACCAAATACAAATGCTAACTCTAAAGAGAGAAAATTGTATACTCAAGCAACTTCTCTAAACATTAGGGAAATTCTGAAAATCAAAAACATTCACAATTCTAGAAAGATAAAAAATCAGAATCAACATAATGTTACAATTCAATAATCTTAGGGTTAATCAAAGAAAGAAATCTTGTATTTGGATTAATACAAGAGAACTCAATAGAGAACTCTGTACAGGATTGTCTATCTTATATACTAAAACCTTATGGTTTATGCAACTACTACTTTAGCCTACCCTAAATGACCATGTGTTTGTCTTAAGTTCAACATGTGTTAAACATACTGTATAACATTATCTTTTTAGAATCTTCTACATTCTCTTCTTGTTACCACATAGCTTGTGACTGTTACTGCAATCATATCATGTGACATGTGACAGTGTGACAGTCATGTCACACTAAACCCTAACCCCAGTTCCCAGAGTAGAAACTAGAAGAAAGAAAGAGAAAAGAGAAGAAGAAAATAAAATTAAAAGAAAATTAAAAGAAGCTTGGGTCCAAACTTCATAAGTCTGACACATGACTACTAAAGGCCCTTTTAGGAGATAAATCATCATTCCCATGAGTGATGATAACAAATCAAAATTTATGTCATCATCTGACTCATATATAACTAACCTAAATAGAGTGCTTAAGAATATCAAATCAGATATTATGGCTGACTTTGTTAGATTAGATCAACATGGAATTATCATTACTACCAACAAGGTTGCATCAGCATTAGACTTATGCACCATCAAAAATACTGACAACATAAACTCAGAAGATATCTCTGTTATAGCGCAAGGATGTGGACAGACTTTAGGGTTAGGGTTAGGACAGAGTAAAGATATTGTAGTAGTATTCTATTAGTCTACAACGGATGAAGAACACATGACCTGGAAGTTATGTGGTAGAGTATAGAGCAGTCTGGAAGGACTTAGGGTCTAGAAGAATCGGGAAGAGTCTAGAAGGAGCTAGGGTTAGGAGTGACATCAAGGGACATGGGTTCCTCATGGTGTACACATGGTGTGCACATGTATAGCGGAGATTAAAGGTATGACGTCAGGGCACATGTAGGAAGCATGGTGGCCTTAAGG
>Ga0157363_1002196_pt1 | contig 17032 bp, 16 predicted proteins | sample AttsexASBM1_FD_111477 | JGI IMG/M metagenome (GOLD analysis project Ga0157363, IMG submission 111477) | Fungus gardens microbial communities from leaf cutter ant in Ribeirão Preto, State of São Paulo, Brazil - Atta sexdens ASBM1 | ecosystem: Host-associated > Fungi > Mycelium > Unclassified ... | reverse complement strand
GTGAAAGAGCGATCGGCCAGCTTCAGATAGTTTTCCAGCGTCAGCGTATTTTTTTCATGCTGCACTTCGCCGCTTGCGGTGTAATAGAAGAGGTTCTGATATCCCTTGCGGCGATAGCTGGACAGAAACTGCTTATTATCCGCATTGCAGCAGGCGGCAATAAACAGATTCAGGTTGGTCGGGTGCAGCAGATAAACGTTGTCGTAGCGATTGAGCAGATGCCAGACTAACCTGAGCTTTTTCAGCAGGCCAGAACGATACTCTTCGATATACCAGATGTGTTCAAGGGTAGCGTCATTGCTGGCGAGCGGCGCAACGCTTCTGCTCAGCAGCGCATCGCTTTTCCCGAGGTGCGTGAGCAGCGGAGTGATATTAATAAAATCGCCAATTTTGGCGGTCTGAATGACCAGGTTTTTTCCGCTACGCGTCCGGAACAGCTTCATTACCCATTTAATCGGGCAAAAAATGATAAATATAATAATGTAGGTCAAGCAATTATCCCCATATTCTGGCCGCATCCCATCGGGGATTTCTTAATTCGAAACATGGCGTGCCATTGAAAATGATGTTTCTGTTACAGGATCCAGCTGCAGATATTGCTGACAAATAGTAGCCAGACTATAAATGCTCAAATCGAGGTGCTGCAAATCGGGGGGGCTGGCATACACATCGCGCATTTTTTCTGCCAGCGACGCGGCGTTCAGATCGGCCAGACAGCGGGAGAGCGGGCCGGTCAGGATCTCAGCCGGGCCACCGGGGCAGCGTGTACTGACCACCGCCGTGCCGCAGTGTAAAGCCTCAACCAGCACATTGCCAAACCCTTCGCTATCTGAACTCATAACCAGCATCTGAGCATGGCGGATCCACGGATAGGGGTTTTGCTGAAAGCCTTCGAAGCAGACGCGCTCTGAAATTCCCAGGTCCCGTGCCTGCTGGCGTAACGCCTCCAGGAGTTTCGCGCTGCCCTGACCCAGCAACACCAGGGGAGCCATTATGCCGCTCCGCGCATAAGCGTCGAGCAAACGGTCCTGACGTTTCGCCTCATGAATGCGTCCTACGTGGACAAGGTAATTCTGGCCGGCCAGCGGGCAGGGCCCGGCCGCCAGCTCGTCGAGCCGATCAAAGTCGAAAGGATTGAAAATAACGCGGGTCAGGCGTGGCCTGACGCCGACATTCTTTATCAGATCATCGATAACATATTGCGACACGCCGACCAGCTGACGCCCCTGATAGACATAACGTATTTTTAGCTGCTTTAACCAGCGGGAAAAACCTGTTTTACGTCTCAGATAAGAGGCAGAAAAGACGCCGTGCAGGCAGTACCAGGTTTTAGCTGAATCAAGCGATCGGGCTCGCCTGACAATGCGATCGGTTTTGTGTAAGTGGGAAAAGATTAAACTGAACTTGCCGTTCAGCGCTTCACTCTGGCGTACCGCCTCATCCAGCAAGCGCGCACGGCGTACGGTTTCTGTCATTTTTCGCCACGGGCGGACGCTGTGATCGCACACCACCTGATAATCCACGCCTGCAGGGATAGGGTAATCGCATATTTTTCGCAGAGAGAAAATCGAGACACGATGTCCCAGGGAAATAAAACCCTCAGCCAGCGTTAAGACGACTTTTTCGGCGCCGCCGCCGGGCAAACCATCGATCACCATTAAAATGCGTTTCGACAAATTATCTACCTCTGCCTGCCTGTCAGCCTGGTGGTGAAACTGATCTATTATCTTTCCGATATGAGTACGTTTATCGGCAAATGAACGAATGCTGTAAAAAGTCTGCCATAACTGCGCGCGGTAAGCAGCTAAAGATAAATCCGCCCTGCTTTTTATTCACGCTATTCTGGTTTAATCAGAGCGCTGCTCCCTGACCCGGCCAGCGGCGCTGGAAAAGTTTGCGCCTGCCACAGGCGGTGCGTACCATAGTGATGATAACAGTGAAATATACCGGACAAGTTATGGAAAAGCCTGCCTTTTTGATTACCCTGGATACGGAAGGCGATAACCTGTGGCGCAACCGCAGCGGAAAGGTGACAACGCATAATGTCAGCTTCCTGCCCCGCTTTCAGAGGCTGTGCGAAAAGTATGGCTTCAAACCCACCTGGCTGACGAATTACGAGATGGCGAGCGATCCTGCCTATGTAGAGTTCGGACAGGATCTACTGGCCCGCGGACAGGGGGAGATCGGTATGCATCTTCACGCCTGGTATAGCCCGCCGGAATATAAACTGACGCAGGATGACTGGCGTTATCAACCCTATCTGATTGAGTATCCTGAGTCCGTTTTACGCGATAAGGTCGCCTTTATGACGGCGTTGCTGGAGGATGCATTTCAGCAAAAAATGACCAGTCATCGCGCCGGTCGCTGGGCCTTTAACGAAGTTTATGCGCAGGCTTTAATCGATAACGGTTATCTGGTTGACTGCTCCGTGACGCCCCGGGTCAGCTGGCGTAATTCATCCGGCGCCCCGCAGGGGAGCGGAGGAACCGACTATAGTCATTTCCCCGATCGCGCTTACTATATAGACACCAGCGATATCTCAAAGCCGGGTAACAGTTCGCTGCTGGAGTTGCCCATGAGCATTCAGTATCGCTATGGCGCGATGACCAACCAGTTTAAAAAGGCGTGGAATCAGCTGCGTGGCAAGCCGCGTGGTCCCTCAGTTAACTGGCTGCGCCCGACCGGCGGCAACCTGAATGAAATGAAAAAGGTTGCTGCGCAGACGCTCGATCAGGGCAGTGATTACATCGAGTTTATGCTGCACTCCTCTGAATTCATGCCAGACGGCAGTCCCACGTTTAAAACGGAGGCGGACATCGACAGGCTGTACGACGATCTGGAGCAGCTGTTTATCTGGCTTCAGCCGCGTGTACAGGGAATGACGCTGACAGAGTATGCCTTGCATAAAAAAGCTCATGCACGCTGATGCGTTTCAGATTTGCGCTTTCTGAACCGGCTCTTCAGGTATAGATTACTAATGCTATTGAGAAGGTATGGCTGGCAGAAATAGCTTTCTGCCAGCCATATTTTATTTTTCTTGCTTAGGAAGCACTACTGCTAGCGGTATCCAGAAAAGAATCCACATTTCTGCTGGTCCGCTGATAACAAACATTCCCTGAGTCGAGATAAACACCAGTGAAAATATATAGAGTGCAGCCTCAAGCTCTTTGCCATGACGAAACTTCTTATATGCCTGCAATAGAGCGCTGGCAATAACGACAAACAGGAGCGCTAATCCTGCTAAACCGCCCTTAAGAAAAGCCGCAACATAAACACTATGTGTAGTAGCTATATGCTGTCCAACACTATTTACGAAGCGCAATTCTTTATCAAACCCCCACCCAAAAAATGGATGAATCATAGACTCTTTAATACCATGCTCCCAAATGCCGAAACGAATAAAGCTTTGTTTGTAAGATGCAATTATTCTTAGCCAAAACTGATGGCCATAATCAGTGATAAAAAAGAATATGCAAATTGAAATTAAAATAAAAGTGATATATATAACGTTTTTTATACGGTACTTTCTATAATTAGCCAGCGTGACAGCAAGAGCTATCAGTAATGAAAAAAACGGTCCTCGACTTTGTGTTAAAATCAGACCAATAAAAAGGAGTGCACACAGGAAGTAAATCCATTGCTTACCTGATTCACGAGCCACAATAAGGCCGCTCAAAATTCCTATAGCAAAATATCCCCCTAAATCGATAACGTTAGAAGGGGCTGCAAAAAAAGCATGTTCAAGCCGATTGGATAGTAAAGTACTTTTGTTAACCATAAACAAGATTAACACCAAAAGAATAAGGCTTGCGGAAAAAATTATTGAAAAAAACGTCACTGCTCCATGTTTTTTTATTATATGGTTGCAGATGTACAGAACAAAAAGCAGATAGAAAGAATGTTTTAATGTAGAGAAAAAGTTTGAAGGATTACCTGACCAAAAATTGGACAGGCTGTAATAAAACAGGAAAATTCCCACGAAAATATAGGGTCGCCAGTTGATTTTCTCCAGCGCCGTGTTTTTCCTTTTTAAGGAAAATATATATAAAGCCATTGAGATGAAAGATATATAAAATAAATTGTTTATTTTTCCGATGTCAGTAAAAATGACAAGCAAGAAAATAAAAGACATAAAAGAGAAAGAAGCGATTCTCTCCAGTAAGTTATTTTTTTGTGAAAAGTTCATTTAGTCTTGCCTTTTTAAAAATAGAGTCGCTCAATCCGCTTTTCATTGATAGGTTATATACTGTTATGCCCTTTTTCTGCAGACCCTGGCTGGCCTTACAAAAAGCAGGTTTTATTAATTTTTCAAAGTTCAGTTGCAGGAAACTTGGCTGCTTATCATTTTCGTTTTCATAGAATCTGGGCAGGGAAAAATTATTCATATCTACACCTGCTAAAAATATCCTTGTAGCTCCCAACCACACCGCTACCTGCAATGCCCAATAGGCTACTGTCCCGGCATCGAATATTCCTTTTCTGATATCCCATGAAAAACCAGTTTGCGGGGTTGCAGGATAGATATCGAACTCTGGATATTTTCCATAAACGGTAGTGTAATCTTCTGGGTTAACCTTTTCCTGATAAATTTTATAGCTAACATCTTCAATGATCGTTAAACTGCAGCGTATATCTCCACTGCTTTTTTTGAGGAGTAAATCATTCAGGCAGTGCAGTGTTATTAACAATGTTAACTGAGTGTCGTTAATTATCTTCTCGATAATATCGAACCTGTTCTTCATGAAATCCCTGTCCACAATAATATAAAAACTAAAGCTTATCGCTTTTCGCAATTCATAAGCCCCATTTACCCCAATAAACGTTGTGTTGCTTAATAATGTAAAATCTGTATCTCTGACCGATGGACCTGTGGCAACGATTGTTACATCCGTTGTTGCAGCTTTTAGTGCAGAGTCCAGTGGTTTTATATTAATTTCTCTTTTTTTCCAAAAGAGCTGACTAATGTGCCCTTCCGGAGCACGTTTGATGGAGAAATGTGGCCACAAATTTTCGTTATGCCTTAGGCCTCTGCTGTGCGTATAGCGATATAATTGTTTAAAAAAAGATCGCATCTACAAAATTTCCTTCAGCTTATCAATAACCTGACTTGCTGCGATATCCTGCATAGAACCATTCTTACCGATCAGCGCATGCTGGTTTCTGCCGTAACCGCCAATCAGACCCGGATCGGTGGGACCGAACAGCGTAATATTGGGTCTGTCCAGCGCGGCGGTCAGATGGCTGAGCCCGGTGTCGACGGAGACCACTGCGCGCGCGCCTGCCAGCTGCTGCGCCACCTGCTCCAGCGTCAGTTTTGGCAGGACTTCTACATGGGAAAAGCCCTCTGCCAGCCGCTGTGCACGCTGCTGTTCATGTATTGCACCCCACGGCAGCCTGATTTGCAGGCCGGTGGGCTGCAACAGCCTGATCAGCTCACGCCAGTGCGCTTCCGGCCAGTGTTTATTGTCGCGGGTTGTGGCGTGCAGAAACACCAGCCAGGAGGGGGCTGCTTCGATCCGGGGAGTCAGAAAATGTGCCGCGATGGCGTAATCGCCCTGGGTGGCAGGCTTTTCATAGCCCAGACTTTTCGCAAACAGCTCACGCGTGCGCTCAACGGCGTGCTGCTGCTTGCTGACCTCATGGCGCCTGTCGTACCACCAGCTCGCAAAAGGCTCACGCGCGCTGCGGCTGTCCAGACCATGCTTCGTGCCGGTTGCCAGACGCGTCACCAGGGCTGCGCTTTTAATCAGGCCCTGTGCGTCAATAACCACATCATACTGGCGCGACTGCAAATTGCGCTTAAACGCGACGCGCTCTTCGCGCTGCTGACTGCCAAACCAGTGTTTGCGCCAGCGACGGATCGCAACCGGCAGGACTTTATCTACGGCAGGATGCCAGCCGGGGATCTGAGCAAAATTCTCTTCTACTACCCAGTCAAAGCGGATACCTGGCAGCGCCTGCATGGCGTCAGTAAGCGCGGGTAGCGTATGGAGAACATCTCCCATCGAAGAGGTTTTAACGATTAAAACGTGCATGTCTGCTCCTGCGCCGGCTGTAGCAGCGCGCTCAGGGTCTGATGCACGCGCGCAGGGGTAATGTCGATCAGGCTCTGATGATAACCCTCAGCGGCATCGCCTTTACGCACTTTGTGATAGCCGCTGATTAGCCGGATAACGCGGGCCTGACGGGAAAGCGGCGGCGTGAAATCCGGGCTGCTCGGGCCATACAGCGCGACCAGCGGCCGGTTGAGCGCTGCCGCAATGTGCATCAGACCGGAATCGTTGCTGACCACGGCGCGACAGTGGGCGAGCAGGATCACGGCCTGTTCCAGCTGCGTCTCACCCGCCAGATTTTTGCCGTGCGCACGCAACGGCTCAGGCAGCGCCTGCAGAATCGACTCGCCGGTGTCGCGATCTTTGGCTGAGCCAAACAGCACGACCTGGTAGCCTTCTGCGATCAGCTGTTCCGCCAGGGCAGCATAGTGATAATGCGGCCAGCGTTTCGCCGGTCCAAACTCTGCTCCCGGACAAAAGCCGATAACCGGACGATCGGTGGAGAGGCCAAACTGCGCAGCCGTCATGCGCTTTTCGTCGTCCTCTACGCGCAGCTGCGGCCATAGCAGCGGCTGTGGCAGCTGCTGAGCGGAGGTTACCGGCGTGTCATACGCCAGGGCAACATAGCGCTCTACCATTAGCGGAAACGCCGCTTTGTCCAGTACCCGCACATCATTGAGCACGCCGTAACGCATTTCACCGCGCCAGCCGGTGCGGCGCGGTATGCCGGCGAAAAAGGGGACCAGCGCCGATTTAAACGAGTTCGGCAATACGTAAGCGCGATCGTAACCGCTGGCCTGCAGGGTTTTGCCGAGACGACGGCGTTCGCCCAACGCCAGCGCGCCGTGCCCCAGCGGCATCGCCAGCGCCTGATTCACTTCCGGCATGCGTGACAGCAGCGGGCGGCACCACGCGGGTGCCATCACATCAATGACCGCATCAGGATGCGCCACCTTGAGAGTGCGATAGAGACTTTGCGACATCATCATATCGCCGACCCAGGAAGGGCCAATAACCAGAATTTTCATCGCTGATGCGGGTGTCCTTATGCGTTGCGATTCAGCCAGGCCATGTACTCGCCCACGCCCTGTGCGACAGTTTTAAATGGCTTGTCATAGCCCGCTTCACGCAGTTTTGTCAGATCGGCCTGGGTAAATGCCTGATAGCGTCCTTTGAGTTTATCCGGGAAAGGAATGTACTCAATCTGGCCCTGCTGATGGAATTTAAGCACGGCATCAGCCACTTCCTGGAACGATTCCGCGCGTCCGGTGCCGCAGTTATAGATACCGGATACGCCGTTCTCCCAGCACCACAGGTTTACAGCCACAACATCATCTACATGGATAAAATCACGGCGGAAGCTGTCGCTGCCTTCAAACAGCTTAGGGTTCTCGCCGTTGCTGATTTGCGTATTCAGATGAAACGCCACGCTGGCCATACTGCCTTTGTGCCCTTCGCGCGGACCATACACATTGAAATAGCGGAAACCGCACACCGGCGAATCCGCTTCAGGCAGAATCTGACGCACGTAGTGATCGAACAGCATTTTTGAATAGCCGTAGACGTTCAGCGGCTCTTCATACTGACGTTCTTCGATAAAGTTCTCATTGCGGCCACCATAGGTCGCGGCAGAGGAGGCGTAGAGAAACGGGATCTCGCGCTCAAGGCAGAAATGCAGCAGATCTTTAGAGTACTGATAGTTGTTATCCATCATGTACTTGCCATCCCACTCGGTGGTGGCGGAACAGGCACCTTGATGGAATACCGCTTCAATCGGCCCCAGATCTTCGCCTGACATGATGTAAGAGAGAAACTCCTCTTTATCCATATAATCAGCGATATCCAGATCCGCCAGATTGACGAATTTGGTGCCATCTTTCAGGTTATCCACGACCAGAATGTCGCTATGACCGCGATCGTTAAGCGCTTTAACGATGTTGCTGCCAATCATGCCAGCGCCGCCGGTAACGATAATCATATGCTTAGCCTTTAATCAGTTAGGGTGAAACAGAAGGTTTCACGCACGAATACTCATCATCATAACATTTCAGCCCTGTCCGGACAGCCAGATGCGTGAGGCGTATCGCACAAACGCTGACTACGGCGTGAACTATGCTGCAAAACGAACATTTAACTGGCTGAAATATCGTCTGCCTGCTATTTGCTCAGTAAGATGCTCCGGTAATTTGCGATCTAAGGAGCAGAATCATGTCCAATCAGTTTTATTCGCAAATCCGTCAGCAGCTTGAGACAACGCATCACGACGGATTGTTCAAACAGGAACGTCGCATTACGTCAGCCCAGCAGGCGGAGATCAGCGTTGATCACGGCACGCCGGTCATTAACTTTTGTGCCAATAACTATCTCGGTCTGGCGAATCATCCGGCGCTGATTCAGGCAGCGAAAGAGGGTATGGATTCCCACGGCTTTGGTATGGCGTCGGTGCGCTTTATCTGCGGTACGCAGGATACGCATCAGCAGCTGGAGCGTAAGCTGGCTGACTTTCTTGGTATGGAAGCGTCTATTCTTTTCTCCTCCTGTTTTGACGCTAACGGCGGCCTGTTTGAGGCGCTGCTGGGTCCGGAGGATGCCATTATTTCCGATGCGCTGAATCACGCCTCCATCATTGATGGCATACGCCTGTGTAAGGCGCAGCGCTATCGCTACGCCAATAACGATATGCAGGCGCTGCGTACCTGTCTGCAGGAGGCGCGTGATAAAGGTGCCCGGCATATCGCGATCGCTACCGATGGCGTGTTCTCTATGGATGGCGTGATTGCCAATCTGCAGGGGATTTGCGACCTGGCGGAGGAGTTTGATGCGCTGGTCATCGTCGATGACTCTCATGCGGTGGGCGTTATCGGCGCAGCAGGGCGCGGCACGCATGAATACTGCGACGTGATGGATCGCGTTGATATCCTCACGGGAACGTTAGGTAAAGCGCTGGGCGGTGCCTCCGGCGGCTATGTAGCCGCGAAAAAAGAGGTCGTGGAGTGGCTGCGTCAGCGTGCTCGTCCCTATCTGTTTTCTAACTCGCTGGCTCCGGCAATTGTCGCGGCCTCGCTGCGGGTGCTGGATCTGCTGAGTGAGGGTGACGGTCTGCGCCAGCGGCTATGGGATAACGCGCGCTTCTTCCGGGAGAAGATGACCGCGGCAGGCTTCACGCTGGCCGGCGCCGATCACGCCATTATTCCGGTGATGCTGGGTGAGGCTAACGTGGCGCAGCAATTTGCCACGCTGCTGCAGCAGGAAGGCATTTACGTCACCGGCTTTTTCTATCCGGTGGTGCCGCAGGGTCAGGCGCGCATCCGCACGCAGATGTCTGCCGCTCACACGCAGGCGCAGCTGGAACAGGCTATCGCCGCTTTTATCCGCGTCGGCCAGCGGCTGGGCGTGATTGCTGCAGGAGCAGAAAAATGAAAGCACTTGCCAAACTGAAAGCTGAAGAGGGGATCTGGATGGTGCAGGATGCACCGGTGCCGGAACCGGGTCATAACGATCTGCTGATTAAGATCCGTAAAACCGCTATTTGCGGTACGGATATCCACATCTACAACTGGGATGAGTGGTCGCGTAAAACCATTCCGGTCCCGATGATCACCGGACATGAGTATGTCGGTGAAGTGGTTAGCATGGGACAGGAGGTGAAAGGCTTCGCCATTGGCGATCGCGTTTCCGGAGAGGGGCATATTACCTGCGGCCACTGCCGTAACTGCCGGGCAGGGCGAACGCACCTGTGCCGCAATACGGTGGGCGTGGGGGTCAATCGCCAGGGCTGCTTCGCGGAGTATCTGGTTATCCCGGCATACAACGCGTTTAAAATTCCCGATAACATTTCTGACGAACTGGCAGCCATCTTCGATCCGTTTGGCAACGCCGTACATACCGCGCTGTCATTTGATCTGCCCGGTGAAGATGTCCTGATCTGCGGCGCCGGGCCAATTGGTATTATGGCTGCCGCCGTCTGCAGGCACGTAGGTGCCCGTCACGTTGTGATCACTGACGTGAATGAATACCGTCTGAGTCTGGCTCGCGAGATGGGCGTGACCCGTGCGGTTAACGTGGCGCAGGAAAATCTGCGCGACGTGATGCAGGAGCTCGGTATGACCGAAGGATTTGATGTCGGACTGGAGATGTCAGGCGCACCGGCAGCTTTCCGCACGATGCTGGAAACCATGAACCACGGCGGACGCATTGCGCTGCTGGGCATTCCACCCGGCGATATGTCGATCGACTGGAATCTGGTCATCTTCAAAGGCCTGTTTATCAAAGGTATCTATGGCCGTGAGATGTTTGAAACCTGGTACAAGATGGCGGCGTTAATCCAGTCCGGACTGGATCTTACGCCGGTGATCACCCACCGCTATGACATCGACGCGTTTCAGCAGGGGTTCGATGACATGCGCTCCGGACGGTCAGGGAAAGTGGTGCTGAGCTGGGATTAAACGGACTCCGGCCCGCAGACCGGAGTAGTATCAGCCGCGTTTTTTCTCTTCATCCGTCAGGTAGCGTACTTTGCGCGTATAGTCCTGACCTTTAAACTGCAGCGGCTGCGCCGGGTCCTGCAGATACTTCTGCCATTCGCTTAACGGAAAACCGCCGTGTGCGCCAATGACCTCAGGCGGAATGACCGCTGCCGTTCCGCCGATGCGCTTGGAGACCGGCCAGTTTGCCCACTCGCCCAGGTTAACCGTAACCAGATCGAGCATATCCAGCAGCGCAGAGAGCGGCAGCTGATCGGTGGGGGGCTGATTATCATTCATCAGCTCCCAGGTATCCTGAAACAGCGTCAGCCACAGCGGGCAGATACGCTTCCAGGTCTGACGCGTGGCGGCCAGATAAGCGCCGTTGACATGGTCAACCAGCCAGGGCCGGATGGCGGGTTTATAGTAAGCCGGGATCTGCTCCTCAGCCGCGTTTTCAAGTTTGGCAATCATTCTGCCTTCTCTGAAGCTGGAGTAAAGATGGCCTTCACGCAGGCTGAGGGCTGGATCTTTAAGCAGGTTGAGGTCAGAGTCGATCATCAGAACCGCGTCACCGCTGGCCTGCAAAGGCGCCTGCAGTTTGATCAGCCGGCTGCGGTAAATCTGTTTATAACGGTAGCTCTCTTCACGGTGCGGAATGGTCAGCGTGGCAACGCGGGTCTTTGCCGGCAGCTCACCAAATTGTGTCGCGGGCTGGTCGCTGACGATAACAATCTCCGTGACGCTGGTGGCAAAACGGCTGGCAAAGCAGGCGCTGAGCAGCGCTTCTTCAATATAGTCCTCACCCGCACACGGGATCACCACGGAGGTGACAGGAGTCTTGCCCTGCACGCGACTCTGGCTGTAGGGAATATTATGCCGCGCGCGAATATGGCGGAAACGTTTATTAAAAAAATTAAGCATGACTCTTTTCCTGAATAACATTAGCCAGAACCGTTTCTACGCCCTGAATATAGTTTTCAATAGCGTAATGTTCGCGTACCTTTCCGGCAGCCGTGTCGGTTAATTTCTGACGTAATTCTCTGTTCTCCCACAGAGCGATCAGCTGCTGTGTCAGCTCTGCAATATCACCATATTCAAACAGCAGACCGGTCTGGTTGTGTTCAATCAGCTCAGCTGTCCCGGTTACCCGCGATCCGATAACGGCAGTATTGACCAGCATCGCTTCAAGCACCACGCGGGGTAAGCCTTCACTTTGCGAGGCCAGTATGAACGTGTCGAACGCGGCCAGAAAATCCAGCGCATTATTTTTAAAACCGGTGAAAACGATGCGGTCAGCAATCTGCTCTTTTTCTGCCAGCTGTGCAAGGTTAGCCTGTTCCGGACCGGTACCGACAATCAGCATTTTCCAGTCAGCGTGAGGGTAAAGGCGGTGAAACCGGCCCAGTGCGCTCAGCGTATGGTGATTGGCTTTACGCGCTATCAGTGACCCAATAGAGCCAAACACAAAGGTTTCCGGGGCAATCTGCAGCGCCTGACGAACCGCGGTACGATCGGGTAACGGCTGGTGGATATCGATGGCATTGCTGACGGTATGACAGAGATGCTGATGGACACCATGACGCTGCAGCGTATGACTGACACCGTGCGAAACGCAGATAATCGCCTCACAGTCCCGGTTCAGCATCGCGACCAGCTGGCGATTCAGTACCGGGTCAATACGGCAGTGCTGAACCACCGGAATATTAAGCGGGCGGGCTGCCAGATAGCCTTCAGTGTTGGTACTGGGCTGATTATTCATATAAAGCAGGTCAAACTGCCCGGCTTGCAGAAGCGCGCCAATCTTGTGCGCGTTCGGGATAATACGCCATCGGCGATCCACAAAATGAATCGCTTTTTTTCTGCTCTCTTTGCTGAAAAAAAGCAGCGTGCGGACTATTTCTTTGCTGATTTTTGCCCAGAGAGGTTGTCTGCGCTGCGGAATAAACGTCACCGGAATCGTTAACGATCCAAGAATTTGCTCAATGGTTTCGTTATTGCCGCGCGAATAATTATGATAAAAGCAGCAGGTAATATCGAACTGGTTACGATCGATCCGCTTCAGTAATTCCAGCATGCTATTCGTGCCGCCGCCCCACTCGCGACCATTATCAAGCAGTAGAATTTTTCGTTTATGCGGCGTCATTCCTGCTGATGTCCTTGTTCTGTGCCGTGAGTTTTCCGGCAAGAGTATAAACTTTCTGGCTGCAATGTGAATGTCAGCGGTGCGGTGGCCCACACCGCTGCTTTAAAACAGCGCTTTCAGTTTGAGCATGAAAGGGTTCTGCATCAGGCCTTCGCCGATAATTTCCACTGCCCGCTGCTGCGGCACTGGCGCGGCACTGACTTTACAGATGGCAGGCGCGCGGAAGCGCACGCTGGCGGGTTTAGCCGGAGAGGCTGCAGCAGGTTTTGCGCTGTGACGCAGCGGCTCATTCAGCAGCTGTCCTGGCGTAACCAGCGTAATATCAGCCGGAAGGGAAGGCAGCATCTGCTGCAGCACGCGCACTGTTGTCGGGTGCGGATGGCCGATAGCGATAGCAAACCCGTCCCGCTGTGCCAGCTTAACCGCCCGGGTAAACTGCTGTCGTACCATCGCTTCATTTTGATTATCATCAAGAAACACGCGGCGTTTCACGACTTTGACCTGCGTGCCCTGCGCCGCTGCAACGGCCTGACTATTGCCGATGGTCATGCTGTCGAGAAAATAGTAGTTGTAGTGATTCAGCACCTGCATCACTTTCTGCATGCCGGGCAGGCTGGAGGTCATTTTACTGCCCATATGATTGTTCAGGCCAACCGCGTAGGGAACTTTACCGCTGGCTTCACGGATAATGCGGGCGATTTCGTCGCTGCTCATCTCCGGCGTCAGGGTATCTTTTTCCAGCGGCTGTTTGCTGAGCGGCGCCATCGGCAGGTGAATCAATACTTCATGACCGCGCTGATGGGCTTTGGTTGCCATCTCACGCGCATGCGGGGCGTTGGGCAGTACGGCAACAGAGATGGCTGCCGGCATCGCCAGCACTTTGTTCTCTTCGGTGGGACGGTAGCCAAAATCATCAATGACAATCGCTAATTTTGCCGCCTGCACGCTGAAACTCAGAAGCGAGCCGCATAGCAGAGCGGGTAACGTTCGGGATAAAAACAGCACTTATCTTCCTAACCACGGTAGTGGGTTAACAGCTTTGCCCTGACGGCGGATCTCAAAATAGAGCGACGGCGTACCGCGGCCGCCACTGGTGCCTACCAGCGCCACCGGCTGACCAGCTTTGACCTGTGCACCGACGCTTACCAGTGCGCTCTGGTTATAGCCGTACAGGCTCATATCGCCTTTACCGTGCTCCAGTACCACAACCAGCCCGTAGCCCTGCAGCCAGTCGGCCATCAGTACCCGTCCATCCGCAATCGCTTTCACTTCGGTGCCTTCCGGTGCGTCGATTACCAGTCCTTTCCAGCGTAGCTCACCCTGCATCGCCTCACCGAAGCGGTGTTCAATTCTGCCGCGTACCGGCCAGAAAGCCTGGCCGCCTGCGCGCCCCAGTCCGCCGGTACGCGCCATCAGCTCACGCTCGCTCTGCGTGGGGGCATAGCTGGAGCCTTTCGCTTTGGCCTGCGCCTGACGCTGGCGCACCTTCTCGGCTTCACGCGCCTCGCGCTCGGCCCGCTGACGCGCTTCGCGCTCTGCTTTGGCAATTTTATCCTGCAGACGGCTTTCGTTCTGACGCATTTCAACCAGGTCTGCCTGATCTTTTTCCAGCGCGTTCTCCAGCGCGGAGAGGGTCTTTTTGCGGGCGGCGCTGGCGTTTTCCAGTTTGCTTTGCTGCGCCTGCTGCTGAACGAGCAGATTTTTTTGCTGCTGCTGTTTGCTCTGCATGGTCAGACGCTGCTCAGCCAGCTGCTGCCGGGTCTGCCGCAGCTCATCGATATTTTTTTGCCGCGCGGCGTTGAGGTAACCAAAATAGGCCAGGATGCGTTCACTGCGCTGCGCTTCTGCGCCGCCCAGCAGCAGCTGTACACCATTATGCTGCCCCTGGCGAAAAGCGGCGTCGAGCTGCTGCGCCAGCAGGCTTTCCTGCTGCGTCTGCTGCTTTTCAAGGCGAGAGATAGAGGCGGTAAGCTGAGCAACCTCTTTGTCGAGCGTGCTTAAGCTATTGCGCGTTTCGCGTAGCTGACGGCTCGCCTGGGCAATAATCTTCTCCTGACTCCGGAGCTGATCGAGCAGTTTACTGCGCTCAACTTTCTGAGCTTTAACGCTCTTCTCTTTTTCCGCGATACTTTGCTGAATGGTTTTTAGCTGCGCTTTATTGTCGTCAGCGCTGTAACCCGTAACAGGCAGCAAAAAAATACCCGCACACAGCAGGCTGAGGGAGAGGGGGGACCAGCGGAATACCAGCTGAGAAGCCGGGCCGTTGTAATGAGTCCTTGTAGGTGTAATGCGCGCTTTTCCCTTCATAGTTGATAATTATTCCACGATGAACAGCCGCTTACCAGTTATCCCGGCCAGCTTTTAGATTACGAAACGTGTCGCTTTAAAGCTTAGCGCGATAAACATTGTCTGAATTTTGCGATTAAAACATTTTTTTTGGAAAATGACGCACAAATCGTATCTCTGCCCGCATCGCGACTGTACATGCGAAGTGGCGCAGGTATACTCAGAACCCTTGTTTTAGCTTATAAGCCCGGTCTGGAGTCGTTACCTCTCATGCAAGAAATCATGCAGTTTGCAAGCAATCACCCCATCCTTAGTCTGGCATGGGTCGTTTTACTTATTCTGGTGATTGTGACCACCGTTAAAGGGATGTTCTCTAAGGTAAAAACCATCAGCCGTGGCGAAGCGACCCATCTGATTAATAAAGAGAACGCGGTGGTAGTAGACGTGCGTTCACGCGACGATTATCGCAAGGGACATATTTCCGGCGCGGTTAACGTAGCAGCAGCAGATATTAAAAAAGGCAGCTTCGGCGAGCTGGAAAAGCACAAGTCGCAGCCCATAATTGTGGTATGTGCCACCGGTCAGAGCGCGGGCGATTCAGCAGCAACGCTGAGCGCAGCAGGCTTTGAACATGTCGCTGTCCTGAAAGATGGCGTCAGCGGCTGGAGTGGCGAAAACCTGCCGCTGGTTCGCGGTAAATAATCATCTGAGGTATTCCGCATGGCTAATGTTGAGATTTACACCAAAGTAACCTGCCCATACTGCCATCGTGCAAAGGCGTTACTGGATCAGAAAGGCGTTTCTTATCAGGAGATCCCTATCGATGGGGACGCAATGAAACGTGAAGAGATGATCCGGCGCAGTGGCCGCACCACGGTGCCGCAGGTTTTTATCGACGCTCAGCACATCGGTGGTTGTGACGATCTCTACGCGCTGGACGGGCGTCAGGGACTCGATCCTCTGCTTCAGGCTTAACTCTTCTGCACTGATAATTATCACTTAAGGACTTAGTAACATGTCAGAACAAAGCACCAACGAAATGCAGTTCCAGATCCAGCGCGTTTATACCAAAGATGTCTCTTTTGAAGCGCCAAACGCACCACAGGTTTTTCAGAAAGAGTGGGAGCCGGAAGTCAAACTGGATCTGGATACCGCCTCTTCTCAGCTGGCTGATGAAGTGTATGAAGTGGTGCTGCGCGTGACGGTAACCGCAACCGTAGGCGAAGAGACCGCATTCCTGTGCGAAGTACAGCAGGCGGGTATCTTTACCATCAGCGGTATTGATGGCACGCAGATGGCGCACTGCCTTGGCGCATACTGCCCGAACATTCTGTTCCCTTACGCACGTGAGTGCGTGACCAGCCTGGTTTCACGCGGTACGTTCCCGCAGCTCAATCTGGCTCCGGTTAACTTCGATGCGCTGTTCATGAACTACCTGCAGCAGCAAGGTGAAGGCGAAGCGCCACGTCAGGATGCCTGATGACAACAGATAACGCGTCTATCAGCGTACTCGGTGCCGGCTCGTACGGCACCGCTCTCGCTATCACACTGGCTCGCAACGGGCATCCGGTTCTGCTCTGGGGCCACAATCCGCAAAGCGTCGCCCGCCTGCAGGCTGACCGCTGTAACACCGCTTTCCTGCCCGATGTTCCTTTTCCCGATAATCTGATCCCTGAAGCCGATCTCGCCCAGGTGGTTCGCGCGAGCCGCGATCTGCTGGTAGTAGTACCGAGCCATGTTTTTGGCGACGTGCTGCAGCAGATTAAACCTTACCTGCGTATCGATTCCCGTGTTGTCTGGGCTACCAAAGGCCTGGAAAAAGAGACCGGCCGTCTGCTGCAGGACGTTGCGCGGGAGATCCTGGGCGACGCTATTCCGCTGGCGGTAATTTCCGGGCCTACTTTTGCCAAAGAGCTGGCCGCCGGTTTACCTACCGCTATCGCACTTGCGGCGACCGATGCGGAGTTTGCTGACGATCTGCAGCAGAAACTGCACTGCGGCAAAAGCTTCCGCGTTTATAACAACGCCGATTTTACCGGTGTTCAGCTGGGCGGGGCCGTTAAAAACGTTATTGCTATCGGTGC
>Ga0157363_1002195_pt1 | contig 17036 bp, 7 predicted proteins | sample AttsexASBM1_FD_111477 | JGI IMG/M metagenome (GOLD analysis project Ga0157363, IMG submission 111477) | Fungus gardens microbial communities from leaf cutter ant in Ribeirão Preto, State of São Paulo, Brazil - Atta sexdens ASBM1 | ecosystem: Host-associated > Fungi > Mycelium > Unclassified ... | reverse complement strand
AAGTAAATAATGCGAATATGGAAAAAAAAAATTTTTGAATTAACAGCAAATATAAAGTACCAAATAAAAGCATGAGTAAAAAAATACTATTTTTCAAAAAAAGGCAGAATACTAATAAATAGAATAATTTTTTTTTTTTTTTTTTTTAATTTAGAATCAGTATTTCAATAGGTTTTGTCTGATGAAATAAAATAACAATAGAGCCACGCAAAGTAGTGATTTCTTTTGCTTTATTACACGATGTAAGAAAAAATTTCTTCTCAGTTCTCAGATAAAACATTCGTCATGAAAGTTTCAATCACCCATCGATAGCATTAAAACAGGGCCTTATATTTAACGCGGCGTTCCGGTTCCTCCACGGAATGGAATCGTGGAGAATATATACGTCTGGGAATAAAATTCTTGTCGGCCGGCGACTTATCTCCGGTTCTTATCGAACCGCCGTCTAGAGAGCTTTATATATCCCACCGTACACTTCTCGACAACGTTGTGCTTCTTGGTTCCCAAAGTATTGGCAGATTCCTGCTCTTCTCGAAAAACGTCGCATCGTTGTAAGAAAGAGTGAAGACGGATGATCATTTCACTGTTTTAAACGAAACTTTTTCTACTTTTTAACTGATGTGCGGGACACTCTCTAATAATAAATAAAAATGATTAAATAAATTGTTGATAATTATTAATTTAAAAAAAAAAAATATATAAAGTTTCACATTAGCATACGTAAATTATACACATTATACAACTACATATTTTTCCTTAAGGTTAAAAAAGTTTAAGCAAACGTTAGAAAATTAAATTAAAATAAAAATCATGAAACTAAATTATTTATTTATACTGTTATAGCTTATTTTGTCAAAGGCTTTTTATCTTCCGTCCACTTAGCTTACTACCAATATCTCGATACTAGAATGAGCGGCACTCTTTCTAGTTTCAACGCTTGAATTTACAATCGCGAAAAAGCATATGATGTTCGGTACGTTCTACATTAAATGATTGTCAAAACTTTGATTGACGATAAATATTGATAGAATTCCATATGATATATATGCGGTTGCCACATATCATAGTCATCTGGTCGCAAACAAATCTAGGTCGTTGCTACGAGAGTACGATGTACGAGGATCGACTATAGCGGCTATTATCGTGAGCCATTCGAGCCGAGCAGCATAAGTTCCGCTTCATTCTAAACGAGACTTCGAAATCTCGAATGACGACAGTCATCACTAGATCTATCAACGAAGCCGTATGAGAGTTAGAACCGCACTGTCGTTCCAATCCAAGTACGTCTAAAATGAGTGGACTGAATGGGAGTACCTTGAGTACTCAGTGCAAATACCCAATGAAATTCTAGAAAATATTTCGTTCGAGCTGCAGTAGCGGCTGCAATAAACATGAAGCGGATTCGTAATTTCCGAGTTCATTTAAATGTGAAATACTTTGTTCTACAATATATGACGTTATGTATATTTATCAGCTTTTTTTATATGCAATTTAAGAGATCAAATTAAAAAGAAGTAGAAAAAATTCATTTTTATATACATAGATATGTATTAATATACTGAATATATCAAAGATGTTAAAAAAGTGTCACGAACAGAGTAGTTTTACACAGTTATAATATACATACCTACAATTATGATATCTCAAGTTATATGTATATAATATATTTTAAAAAGAAATTTTGTAGATATTTTACTTTTGCTAAAAATGTTTAATTTGTCAGAGGAAAAATAGATTCTATAAATATTAACTCTGAAATACTACAAAAGCTATATATTTTTTTGTATTTTTATATTACATATATCAAGATGAAATTAAATATATAAATTTTATACATATATATATATATATATATATATATATATATATATATATTCTGTCGTTCCAATCGTGATAATCTAGGTTACAGCAAAATACTTTTGTAACATATTTCGCATGGGCGATATTTTAAACGAAATAATATTTTCGTTTGTGTAATTCAACGAAGAAAAATATTTACGTAACATACGATCCGAGCAGGAACATAAGTAACATATTCGCCGTCATGCGACATGAAAACAACACGAGTCCACGAGCCAAAATAAAATCCCACCGAAACAGGTTCGCGAGTACGAGCGCGAAAAGTCATGTTCAGTTTTTGGGAGGAAAGGGGAGGAAAAAAGTTAAAAAGAGAGTATCGCGGTTGCGTGTACTCTCTCGTAATATCACGATGCAGCGCCATTACTGTAGCTGTGTAACTTGGTCAGGACTTGGCCCTTCGGCGATAGCAGCGTAGTTCGCGGTTTTGGACGTGGTTCCAAACGGTCGGTTCCCACGAGTACAAGTGTGTTGTACGCCCTGCGCTCGCGCTCGGTGTCCAATAAATATCTGTCGATCGCGTATAAACTTCAACGTTCCCAGTTCCAACGGAGCACACAATGTTAGGTAGGAATTGGAGGCATCCAGATCTGCTGCGGTCGCGGTAACGCTCCAAGGAATGGACGTTTTCCACCGAGAGAGTGAGATCTCTCGCAAAAACGCCTGTATATTGTTGCTCGATATATTGCGTTCGTGTATGTGGCAGGTTTCCGGAGAGGTGAATCAACGCGCGCGAGAGATTTTATCCGAAACATACGTCCGTTTTGTTAAAACTGGGCTATAGTAACGCGAGAGAATCCGTTAGACCTTCGCGCATACCCTCGGTATCATTTGTTGCGTTTTGCTGCACGTTTAGTTACGATGGCTCGTGTGAACAAAGCGATGAAGCAAATGCTCGACATGTAGAAGCAAAAACATTCGCTTTAAAGTAAAAATACGAAACGAAAAATATCATTCGATGTCCAATATGAATAATATCTCACTTTTTTTCACTGCGAGGCATTTGTGTTCAATATTTTCAAATACCTATTTGATTGCGAGTTTTGCCGCTGTCGTTCAAAACTATAATATAATATATTGTTAACCCTTTTCAATTTGAAACGGTTGTCGAGGCAGTGTTTCTTTTTTTGCTGCAATCTTTCATATGGATTTCTTCAAACCCATGAGTTACGATATTCTTGTAGATGCAGAATTATAATTATCAAATTATCTCTTTGATATCTTTTTCATCTTTTCAAAAAGTCGATTGCTATGTTGTCGGAATTAAAAAATAAGGAACGTTTTATTGACTTATTCATAAAAATTGATTTAGTGCCGCAAAGATGATTAAAGAAATGCCAATGTGCATGGACGGCAACTGCCAAAAGCACATTCTGTATGGTATTTTGACGTAAAGCAGTGCGCACGGAACTGTTCCTGTGACGCGGAACACTCACGGGGTCAAAGAAGAATCTCGAGTCCCGAGATAAGCGTCGCTACGAAAGCTCTATACTATATTACTGTCGACAACAGCGTGGCTCCTGTGGTTCGGAACGCGTCGTTCCGAGCAACCTGTCGTATGTACACCTGTACACACGAGCCCTGTCCGACGTTAACTCAGTTAGCCGCCACACTGTGCTCACCAGTGATACGAATTACAGTCCACTCCTAGAGGCAGGACATTCCATAGACGTGCATAGTGTGTGTGTATTACCTCGTTACCGCGTATTTCCCAAAGTTACATGGTAAGTTCCGACGAGGCGAGACGCGAGACACGCACTCGCTCATCTAGTGGGCTTAATTTCGTCTTGCTTGCTTATTAACAGCGACGCTCGCTTTTAATTGACACTAACAACGCCGTCGAATGATATTCCATCCATTAATCTTTGCGAGTTCGAAAATGCATGTGACGTGAGTCAGCGTACGTTTTAAACTCAATTGAAGTATCGATAGTTATTTAATTATAGGCAGATTGATAATGAATTGCTTTTTAAATTCCACTTGAAGAATTTCTTTTTAAATTCTGCTTGAAGAAACAACAGCAAACAATTTCTAAATATTTAGAAAATAGCAACTCATCAACTAATTGCGAGCAGTCTTAAGTTTTAGTTTACAGATGAATATTTTAGACTATTTTTATAAAATTCTCATTTATCTTTTTCTATAGAGATTTTAAACGGTACTTGAAAATCAAGTTGCACGCATAAATTGAAAATATGTGATAAGTGATTTGTAAACAATATATATATCGTGTGTGTATGTGTGTGTATGCGTATGTGTGTGTATATGTGTGCTAATAAATTGTTTACCAGCTATTTTTATTAAAAAAATTTTTTATTTTTGGATCGGATTTTATATTATGAATCATACAAAGTTTCATCAACATGAAACGTCGCATTGATAATAATTTAATTCTATCATGTTTTTATGATATTTTGTATATAGCTATGTCATCTCTCTTTTTTCTTAAAATTGTAAAAAGTAGAAAAATTTATCATTCTATAATTAAAAGAAATCTTCATTTATACATTATAAATAGCAGAATATACATGATTAATATTGATAAATGTTTGTAATTTTTGTCATGTTTACAAACGTTTAATTAAATTAAAGCGCTGAATATAGCATCGAACGCGAAAAATTTCAAATTACACTTTATTAGCAGTTTTCTATTAAATCGGATTGGAACAAGAGATGCGAGGGATTTTTTTTTACGTAGCTTTATATCACACATGAAGCGTTATATATACTGCTGTAGGTGACATTCTCTCTCTCTCTCTCTCTCTCTCTCTCTCTCTCTCTCTCTCTTTTCGGTGTCACACTTTATTCTACAACATGTAGTACGGTTAAGGATTGCAAAGTAATAATGTCGCTTTATAGAGACAAGAGCATGCGATTGTCTGACTTAAATTAACACGAGAATAATCCGTCTCTCTCTTGATCTAACACTAGAATTTCTGTGCCGCGATGCTTCCTGGGATTTCATGTCTCGTGAGATATTTCCTATGTACCAGCTTTTATAATATATTAATACAGCAAATTATATCACTTCAGAGATGAAGTCAATGAATATTTCAACTGTTGTTAGGCATCAAAAGTCTGCATAATTAAGTCGAAATTTAATAATATTTTCTGGCTGATTTTTTAATTTATTGATATTAATTTTCAAAGGTTATTAGCAAGAAAAATCAAGGAAATCAGGAAAAATCAAGGAATTTATTGATCTAAAATAAAATTAAATTACTGTAAAATTCTAAGTTTAAACTTTACTTCTTTAAAAATTATGAAATAGAAATTTTTAAATTTCTTAAAGAAGCAATGCAAATATTTTTTTTATTTTTAATTTTGCAATGAGCAATTTGCAGAAAAATCATTAATAGATATTGTTAAAAAGAAAAAAATTTAACTTTGCAAAAGTCAAAATATGTATGTATTAATGATAAATATTTCATAATTTCTAATAATTTCTAATTAAAATTAATTAAAATAATAACTAGAACATACAGTGTTTTAATAAAATGATTAATGCCCGTATTAGGCTTTATATTTAAGGTTTTCTTAAATTTATCTTTAGATGCGAATTATTTTATTGGCTACTGAGCATCTAAAGATAAATTTGAAGAAGCCTTGAATAAGATTTAACTACAAGTACGGATAAAAATCTCAATAAGCGATGTGTAACAAAGATACATGTACATATATCCGCAGTTTCCCGTAATTTGTTTTTTTAACTCATCACGTATCATCGTAGTCATATGTTGCACTTAATGTTTGCAACACACTGCAAGTATCATATTAGTATTTATATTTGTTCTTCAAGATAAATAATTCTTTGAATATAAATATTTTTTATTGTACGTTTAAGATAAAATATTTTAATATTTTTCTTTATTTCCATTCAAAGAATCTCTCAGGTTTCAATCGGAGAATTTTTTCTAAAAGTGACCGGGAAAACCAGGAAAAAGCAGGAAAATTTTTTTTTTGTTAACAACCGTGATTTTTTTCCTCCTCAGATTAACATTTAGCAGTCATATATTTTCTGAATTGATGGAACCTCAAAATATTTTCTCGTTGGAAAAATTTAAAATTTATGAGATCTGTTTATATTAATTTGAACTGAACCTTTGAATAGGTGGACGTGCAATGTGTCGTGAAAAGTCATAATCCTGAAAATTGAAAACTGGGACAATGTCTCGAAATATCAAATTACCGAAAATTAAAACGTATGATAATGTCTCGAAATGTCAAATTACTGAAATTTAAACCGTGCGCTTCGAAATCGATCCGTTGTGGATATAGTGCTAATTTATTAAAAATATAACAACGTAATCCATATATTTTCTTCTTTTCATAATAATGCATGCAAAAGGTATTTCCTTTAACAGAAAATATTTTATGTATATTGGAAAATAATTATGTGTAAAAGAGTTATAACTTTTATACTAATTATTACAGATGTAGATGCTTTAGAAGATAGATATAATTTAGAAAACGTTTTGTATTTCGTATTTCAATAAATGTTTCCATTGTAACTTTTTAATTGTTTCATGAAATCTGGCAATGAGGTAAGACATACTCAATTTTCTTCTCCATCACACTATTGATATTTTTATACTTTGACAAGATACAAAAAGAATACCAATTTTATATTGAAAAGACATATATGTCTACTGACTTTTTCATCTTTTGTGTTAATATTATTTTTTTATTAAACGTCCTTCTACCAGAACTTTTAGATAGAAATTATATCTCCTTTTACTGTGCAAAATAGGGCTGGTTAAAAGAAATATTTGTTGGTACATTTAAAACAATTATAAACAACTATTTTATTGTAATACAACTATTTACATTAATAGCTCGAAAATTTAATCACCTATGTTATTTTAGAATTTACATCTATAATAATTATATATAGCACAAACCCAAAAATTATAACATAAATATGATAAAGAGCACCAAGAATCGATCAAAGTTGGATATTTCGAATAATACGTGTAATATAATATTCTTGGTCTTATGAATTTAATTTATCTCAGATGACTGACATCGAAACGTTCAGACTTTTTAAACACAATCAATCTAAGATGCTAATAATCGCGAGCCAAAACGTTCGGTCATTCGCGAATATATATATATATATATATATATATATATATATATATATATATATATATATGTATAATCTGCTTCTTTTAGTTTAAATAAGAAATTTTTTATTGCGAAAAATATTACCTCAACTAGAATTCGAACCTGGGACCTCTCGACTTTCCTGGGCGAGTGTCTTTTTACAAAAATTATAACTCTTTTTACACAAACTTTTAACTCCAGTATATACGTCGCACTTAACAAAATCTAATTTATTAAATATTATTTACTATGTTTAAATGAATTATACCAGTAAAAACTTTACTGTCTAATACTACTAGAGTCGAATCGTTTAATACTTTGAATAAAGAAGACATCACAAAAAGTTGGAGTTAAGTCGTCATTCCATATTAATATTGCGCACTCTCCAGCGCTGACTCTTATTAGTCTTAAGAATTGGTTATTATTGTTATTTTAAGAAGTGAGAGTCCTGTGTATTAAAATATTCCATTGTTTACTGTCTACTACTATGAAAAAAATATTAGAAATAAAAATTGACAAAAATTGTTTATTTTCTTCTCAAAAGTTCTGAGAATTTCTTTAGAATTTTTTAGTACTACATCTTCTCATATTGATAAAAATAGTTGCTAATATATAAGAAAATGCACTAAAAAAAGTTAATAAAAATTCTAAAAAAATTCTTAGAACTCTGTGAAAAGAAAATAATAATTTTGTCTCTTGCTGTTTTTCTGTAAAACAGTTGACTGATAGTACCTGAGTAAAAAATTATTGAAAATCAATATCTGGCGATATTTAATAATTAATATCTTGTTGACTATTGCGAAAATTGCAACTTCTATTAAGTCAGCAGGATCAAATGAGCAGAATCAATTCGGATCTATTTAATTTTTTAGTTCACATTTTGTACTAATTTGTATCATTAATAAAAATTTTGTACCGTGTGCCGTTTTGAAAAAAAAAAACGTGGCGCTAGATTAATATTAAGCTGCTAGCAGACCTATATAAAAAAAAGAAAAAAATGGTCCTGCTAACTTAATATTAAGCTAGTAGCGCTACGTTTTTTTTTTTAAACGGTATAGATATATAAAATTTTTATTATTGATACAAATTAATACAAAATGTGTTAAATTAAAAAATTAAACAAGTCCAGATTAATTCTGCTGATTCGATTTTGCTGGCTTAATAGAAGTAAAATAGAGGCAAAATATTAAATGAGTTTTTGACTCAGTTAAGTCCGCTCTATCAGCACACGAAATATTTGGCGGTCATTTGGAGACGCACTGTATATTATTTCAAATTAATCATTTAAATATTTTATTATGTAATAATGGGACAATAACATATTTCTCTTCATATAATATCCTAAAACATTTTTCTTTTATTTTATATAAATACACAAACACACACATTGTATACTTAAGATGGAGTTTCTTGAATATCTTACGGATGTCAACTAAGACATCCGTGAGATCACACATATGTGGATACTTACACATCCCGTGAATATCCGAAAATACGGGCTTTAATAATAAATAACAGTTTATTAGATAATTATGTTAGATTGATATGATTCTTTCGTGCAGATTCAAAAATAAGTATTTAAAAAAATTTTTATTTCTTGATATTTTAATTATGTTCTAATTTTTGGAATTATAACTTTTCGAGACACATCTTCTCAAACTTGACATTGGTAATTTGACATTTCGAGACACTGTCGCACGTCTTAAATTTCGATAATTTGACGTTTCAGGACATTGTTCCATTTTTTAGATTTCGGTACGTTTGTTTTCGGGACATCGCATGTCCATCTTTGGATATAATTGAGTGAATGTGTAGGTATGTATAAAATTATTGGAGGAGAACAAAATTACAGTCTTGTAGTCTTAAGATTCGTGATTGAATCGAACGAATAATACGAACGCTTTCTGCAGTTTCTTATTGTGGTAGTAATTTTCAGTTACTGTTTATACGTTGCAATTAAATGTCTCAAGTTTGCTTACAATTGACATGCTCATCTCCAGGTGTACTATAATAAGTATACTATAATAAACGAAATCATAATTGAGATACCGTCGTTACGAAATAAGTTTACAAATCGGAGAGTGTTACAGCATCACCGCGATCCCCGTGGATGTGCAGGATGTGTGGATTACCTCGTTACCGCGTTTCCAAAGTTACCCCGTATGCCTCGCGCTACCACTGCCGACTTGGATTCATCGCGCGAATCCAATGGTTACGTTTAATTAACGGTTACTGCCGGTGCGCGGTAAACGCTTCGTTCGAATTTCCGGATGCCGTTAGTCTTTGTTACGTCGTGAATCTCACCACAGTAAGTTCTCAATCCTTATCGAGTCTAAAACGAACTTTCCTGATATATTATCATCTATATAAGGGAAAGAGATAGAATGTACAATATAATTATTGGAAGCGTTTTAAATCGTGTACAGAAATGTAAAGAAATGTTGTTTGACTATTGATGTAATAACAAAATTTTTGTAAATGTTAATAAATTTTATAATGAACACTGTGAACAAAGATAGGTTAATTGAGACCGTTAAGTAAATGGAACAACGTAATGATTGCCTAGTAATAAATGATGTTTCGTGTAGAAATAATGACCAAAACCTGCTAAGATCTACAAACGGGAAATGCTTTAAAATGAAACATAGAGAATGGTATTCACTTTTTTTTCTCTTGATGTGGCAAAGAATATCTATCTCTTCTTTATTATCTTTCATCAGAGGTTTCAATAACAATGAATGTTTTTAATTTTAATTTTATTATTCAAATAATACATATAACGAGAAGTAACAAAAAAACAATTTCCAGTATTTTTTTCAATATTTGATTAATATAATGCGAAAATAAATCACACGGTATCTTTTTTTTTGTTGAATTTTTCGCAAGATTCTCATCACGAAAAGGCGTGTGGCATGTATCTTCTTGCGACAGGCTAAATTACGGGAGGACATTGGCGCAACGGTAGCAAAGTAATAGCTACCATAATGACGGGAGACTGTCGTCTCGGCGAACCGAGACGAGAACAGCTTGTTGTTTGTTATGTCGGTGTTTCCACAACCATCAAAGTGCATAAGAAGATGCGTTTTAGGCTTTTTCTTTTTAAAGAGAAGAATTTATTTAAAGGAGAGTTATTTAAAAAATATAGCATATGTTTTAAACAATAACCAAAGTTTTTGAAAAAATTATTTCATTATTGCAGAACGTAAGATATGCTTATGTATTTATAATGAAATGTAATGAAGAAGAGATTTTCATAGAAAATTAATTACGTTCGCATGAGTACTAGAGATGAGAGCGTCACGGTGCTACTCCATTCTCATCGGGGATGGAAACGAGTAGCTGACGCTACACGAATCGCGGAAGTGCCGTCTTACTCAGACTTCTTCTTTACTGAACGCTGGCATTCTCCTTTATCTTCCTCTCGTTTTCTCCATCTTTAGCCTCTTCCGTGAGAGATTTTTCACAATATCGCGATGCAAAAGATACTATTATATCTATATTCAAGGAATATGTCATTAAAGAGAAGCAATGAGAAATAATTAATAAATTCTTTTAAAAGGTATCTCTTAAAAGGTATCTTTTAAAAGGTATCATTTTTTGTTTCACTGTGTGTACTGTAAAGTATGTATTCAAAGATTAGTAAAGTTTGTTATTCTCTCTGTTTCTTTATCACTATACTCCGCGAACTCGGTGACATGGAAAGAGGGCGTTAAACTTACGGGAGACGATTTAGCAGATTTGGCGTTAGCACTTTGAAGTTTTGGCAACTTTGGCGGTATTGATACTAAAGCGTTTGTACTCAAAACTTGACTGATCTAATTCCCATAAAGATCTTAATTCCGCAATTATGTTACACGATTTCCTGCAGAAGCTGAGTTTATACGGATTTGTAATAAACGCTCGTTTGCGGATAAACAGAAACACATTTTGTGTTCCGTCATGTCTGTGAAAAACGTTACGAAATTTATTCTTAATTAATTAAACTTAAAAAATTAGTTTGACAATTTTAATGTTATTCTATATATCGTTTAAGCGGTTGAAATTATCATATGACAGGTAGTATGACAATTAACTTCTAAACTACATTAAGAAGAAGGGGGGAAAATAAAATAAAATTTTATAATTTAATTTAAATTTTTTATGAATTAGCACAAGAAAAATTTTATAATTCAATTCAAATTTTTTTGAATGAATCAATAGATAACGAAAATTTAAAGTTTTATAAGATAAATATTAAATTAAATATATTAAATCTGTTAACACACACATCAAAGATATTAACCGGAATAGAAGCAATCTTTAAGTTGTGTGATTTGATTTTGTATCATTATTTGTTTGCTATTTCGCGCTGTTTATTCCCATAATAAGTTGTAACTTTAATGAAATCAAATACTTTTATACAATCACCGACAATTATTTGTTTATACAAATGTTCAAATGACTAAATAATCATTGGAGAGTAGAAAGAAAAATAGTCTCATCGGATCAATGCTCACGCGATCTGCGTTCACAAATATCGAACTTACCAAAATCGAACTTTTGGTTTTTATCAGTAGTTATTGTCGACTTTTTGCGCTATCGGCGAGCTTGCAAAACGAGGGACTCAGTAAAAATGTACTGCGGGCGCGTCCCATGGGATGCACGTTTTTCGCTGTTCGCTGCGCCAGTAGAAAACCATGCGCGGCCACGCGTCGTCGTACAAGCCGCGAACGAAAATCTGAATAAAGCGGACGGATTCCCCGAGTGACACTAAAACAGTCGGCGTGCGATAAAATTCTTGTTGGTCCGCGCGCTTGGTGAGTCGTTATCGTAAAACCCGGAGAATCCGAGCTCGTGTCCTAATATGCGTACAGCGTGCGCTTTAAATTTCCGCCAGTCGGAAGGAATCCGATGACATGTATCGCGAGAGACATTCGCAAGAATTGTATGATGATATTTGTTTAAGAAGCATCGCCGTGGAATCGCTCAGCCATTCCGAAACTCGTGGAATGCATAAAATGTAACGAGCAGTCAACGTATGCTCGTTCACAGTAACAGCAGAAATTGGAAAAAACGACGATAACTCGTAATCGATAGTTATCCCGGAACATCGTAATAGATCTCGTTATCTGAAAAAAATATTACTTCTATGATTTATGTCTGCAAGTCGTTCTGAAATTCACTTTTTTTTCAAATCCATGCAGTAAACGTTCTTATAATTGGTAGGAACCGGGACGGTTGCGAGTACAGAACGTGACTGTTTACTTTGATGTATATTCCGAATCAGGAAGAATAATTAATTTTTTAATTATTCCGGTATGTTATTTTTAATAATACAAAGCACAAGCCGGAATTTATAGTGCAAATAAATTTTATTACATTTGATACATTTCGTTAAATTGCGTTTAATTGCGTTTAATTATACAAAGATAAAAACTTTAACATAATAACATAACAGTTGATTTTCTGTAAATGACGAACTGAAAATTATGAGGTTAATTATACTTTTACATATATGCTTGCCTTAAATACATTTTATTAAAACGAAAATACACGTATATTGATGTACAAATTTATTATACGATATAATTTTATGATGTAATAAATATCATTGTATTTTCTTGAAAACGAGATTGCACTCCAAATCTGCAATTTGAGGAAAATCGAACAATTTTTGGTACTTTGAATAAATATTCAATAAATGACGAGCGATTCGAGTTTCTTTGAATATGCGAATATGTGACATTTTAATACATTCACTGTTTATAAACTCACACACATAATATCCTCATGTTTTATTCTTCGGCAAAGAAATTTACTTCCGCTTTCCATCGAATAAAGTAAATGTTATGTTAATATTGCGCGTGCACGAGTAGGGCATTTGAGAGATGATGGTGAAACAAAATAATTTTAAAGCGCACGTTCTCGTCCTATGCAGGTATATTTTTTCTACATACGAAGAGGCAGATTATAATTTTTTATATAGTTCTTATTTTAGCATATGATATTTAATTTTATAAAAAAATAATTTTATAAAAAAACTTTACTAGTCCTTAGTCAATTTGAATTGGAAAGTCAATGAAATATTTTTTAAGTTTATCAAAAAGTTGAAATAAAATATTTCATTAATTTTCTGATGAACTTAAAAAAATTCGTTTGCAAAACCGATTATAACTATTGTCATTGTTTTTATTCGCACATTCTCTTATAGATTACTATCTTTTTCTCTATGTACACACTTGTATCTTCGAGATTGACGTATTTTACATTTTTTGTCATTTCTATTGAATTCAAGGGAGGAAGGAAGGCCGACGGTCGTATTATCGAGTAATGCACTGCCACGTTGCAATTTTGTCGCGTCATAACGGATTGGGAGTGTTCCGTGGTTCTGAAATTGCAGTTTTCTATCACGCGGTTTGAAACGCGGAAGCCGCTCGGATCTGGCGCAGCAGCTCGTGCATTCATGTCATATGTATATATAGATTATGAGTTACATACATACATATAGAGATAGGACGAGAAAAACGAAAAAGAGATATAGTGTGACGCGTATGAAAACGCATATACTCTTCTTCCTTCTGAGTTTTACGAGCTGATAATAAATACATGTGTGTGTGTGTGTGTGTGTGTGTGTGTGTGTGTGTGTGTGTGTGTGTGTGTGTGTGTGTGTGTGTGTGTATATATATATATAATAATTGTATATGTATTATATGCATTATATATGGTTATGCAATTCAATAATTGAATTGGCGCAACTAATGTAAAATCGACTCTAAGTTGAATCTAAAGCTATTTCATTCCGAACATTCCCCAATGTGAAACTATGTATAAACGGATATAAGTAATTAAAGTAAAGCTATTCTAATCAATAACTCGAGAAAAACTTAGGATATATATAAAATAAACATAATGTAAACGGATTCGGAAATTTTTCGATATTAACAAAGTTATGTTTATACAATTGTTTAAAATACCGTAACTTTTAAACAAAGTGATTACACACGAGAAAGAAACCGTCATTATAAATAATTTAGAAGATCAAATAAATATACTAGCGATTTTTTTTATCTCAAAATTATAAATTATGCAAATTGTTTATCTTGTTTAAATACGATCTTTTGCTTCTTTCCAATCAACATCAATTGCTTCTTTTAATCCTCTGAATCCATGTATAACTTTTTATTTCCAGAGATTTAATTTGGAATAAATGACATTAGAATTTCAAACATTTCTTTTATCAAAGAATATGTATGTAAAATTTTTTTGTAATTTTGAATTAAGAGTACATTATTCCTACATAATATATGTATATACATATACATGTATATATATGTATATATATATATATATATATATATATATATACGCGCGTGCGCGTGTAAAGAAATATATATATATATATATATATCAAGCGTTTTGTGGCTTGTACAAATGGATGCAAATGGAAGTGCATGCAAATAGCATGCATTTAATCTTTTTTCTCTTTTTCCAGATTGCATAGGGCAAATGATCGATGTGGTAGTAGAATTCAACATAAAATCTTTTAACTTTTTTATTTGTATAATAAATACTTACAAAATTTTATATTTCGATATTAATTATAAGTAAAGAAATGTAAAAAGATAATGAATTTATAAAACATTTGGAAATCATTATCTCCATAAGATGAAATGCATTTCATATTTCTCATATTAAAATAGAAAATGTAGATAAGAATAGAATCGAATGTAACCTTTATCGGCAAAACTATCAGGGCTTTTATTAACTTGCTTTTATTAACTTGTCAAGACTATTGACGGATCTGATTTAAATGTATGAAAGCATCTTGAAATCGACATTCTCTTCACAAATTATTAAGTATTCGCGGAGATTTATGAACGACTTGGAATTTTACTTTCCCATGTTATCAGAGTAAAAGTGGTTTCTTTCCTTAATTAAGATTACGAACAAAATAATACTTTCGACTAGAAATTTACTCATGACGTCGATTATAGAGTATTATATAGGGTATTATAGAGTAATTATATGATATGAACGATTGCCATTTTGTTTGGCCACTCGTTCGTGTTCTTCGTTTCTTCGAATTAGAATCATACAGACGTGAACGCATGGTTCACGTCTACGGTGCAAGAAACAAGTCTGATATTCAGTCCAGCAAGAAATCAAGCGCGCCAAGTGATTAATCGAGCAGCGTGCCGCGTCGGCGTCGCGACGCAGTCCGCCGGCTGGTATAAGAAGCAAGACTCTCACGATCGTTAGGCCAAGAGAACATCCATTATCGAATTACGGTACACTCATCGAATTCTTACCCGATCGCACCTGTCGTAATGGCCGTAGTGCAATTAATTCCACGACGATACGGCGATTTCATCGTTCAATCATTAAAGTAAAGTTGCCACGCTGTTCTCAGCACAGCGTGCAGCGTGATAATAATGCTTTAAGAGTTAAATTTTTCCCACGCTATCTCGATACATTTCTCTTTTTTTGTAGCTTGTAGCTTGGCGCATTATCTAACGAATATTTAAAAAAACGCGAATATACATCTAAAAATATGCAAGGAATAATATACGTGTCGTTAATCTACAGAAATATGAGGGGAAAATATGAGGGAAAATATTGCATCCTTGCTCGCATCGCTATTAGTATATAAGCATGCTGCATTTTTTAAAAGTGCATGACTCAATATAATGTGACATTTGCACAAATAATCGCGCTGCATTTTGTATTTTGAAATTTTCATATTCAGATCTCTCATATCTAGGCCGACTACGAATCCGCTTGCTTCCTGCGGACACAATTTTGTCTCTGTGTCAAGTGTCCCGAACGCGCACATTTGTATGCACGTCCATGTAAGTTCATCGTGGTGTGACGCGAATCCGTCTGGCGTCGTTCTTGATTCGCAGGTCCGAATCTCTGCGCTCCGACATTTCGTTCATACATTTGCACATGCAACACGACATCTGTCCAATATCTGCTGACAATCCACCGGGTCTTTTCTTCTGTTGCTTCTCTGTTTCTCCCTCTATCCCTGCCTCCTCCCACATTTCCACTTGATTTATAACGCGAATCTAAACGAGAGAGCAGATGTACATAGACGTGATGCATGTGATACAGCAATGCAATGTGCGAGATTCGCCGCTTCTTAATGAGAAAAGAATGGCTGTTTCTTCCCATCATGGTCCATGGTTGAGATCGTTAATCTAGTTAAAGTAATAACAATCCGAAAATGAAAGTTTACGTTGCAAGATAACAAATATGCCACTAATTTCATCAGTTTAATTTTGAAATTGTGTCAGAATACATTTAGTGTTAGTGAAGGGCCTAGCTTAACAGAGGTAAAAAAAAAGTCTTGTAGAGATATGCTTTTTACTTTATTTTGGAGAAAATTGCAAAAAAGACAAAACGGACTCGTACTTACTTCGTTCTTGCACTGCCTCTGAAGGCATTATTATCACTGAAATCGTGCACGAAAACAATAATAATTCCGTTTTCAGGTGAAAGCTTTTTTTTGTTTGTTTACATTTCTGCCTTTTTCCTGTAAATTCGTCATCGAATTTATTATGTCCTGTCACAATATGCCGCGTACATATTCTAATGTTGAATATGCTGATATGGTTTTCGTGTATGGCTTCTGCGACAAGTGGTCAAAGCATTTTGTCGCAAAATGAAAACTACATTTGGTCTTTCTTCCGATTTTCTTCAAAACAAAGTAGAAATGAGCATATCTCTACAGGATTTTTGTTCTTAGTTTCCCCTATACACGCTCCCGAAGTTTTGACATTTAAATTCCAAACACCTTGTATAAAAATATTTGTAATTTTAATAAAATATAATATACTATATTTATATTTATATTAACTGAACGAATTACTTTTTATTTCTTATTTTATTGAAAATTTACTTTTTTTTTATGTCAGACAACAGATTAAAATTTGATTAAAATATTACTGAGAATTTCTTGATTAATAGAAATCTTTATTCTATGTTTTTTTCATTTTCATTATACACGTATTTCTATCATTTTGAATGTACCGAAGCGCTATAATGTGTGGTATACAGATACCTGTATATATGTATACATATATATGATTGTT